>Ga0209181_10000681_pt1 | contig 62777 bp, 49 predicted proteins | sample MAT05_FD_187208 | JGI IMG/M metagenome (GOLD analysis project Ga0209181, IMG submission 187208) | Freshwater microbial communities from Lake Fryxell liftoff mats and glacier meltwater in Antarctica - MAT-05 (SPAdes) (version 2) | ecosystem: Environmental > Aquatic > Freshwater > Ice > Liftoff...
GAGATATGAGACACAAGACACAAGACACAAGACACAAGACACAAGACGCGAGATATGAGATATGAGATATGAGACACAAGACACAAGACACAAGACGCGAGATATGAGATATGAGACACAAGACACAAGACACAAGACACAAGACACAAGACGCGAGATATGAGATATGAGATATGAGACACAAGACACAAGACACAAGACGCGAGATATGAGATATGAGACACAAGACACAAGACACAAGACACAAGACACAAGACGCGAGATATGAGATATGAGATATGAGACGCGAGATATGAGATATGAGAAGCGAGATACGAGATATGAGACGCGAGATATGAGATATGAGACACCAGGCAGGAGACACCAGACACAAGACGTGGCGTACAAGACAGGAAACCGTAGACGTGAGATATGCAACATAAAATGAATGATGAGTTTTTCCCGCAAAGATCGTACTTTTGTACTTCAGAAGATTTTTTTTTTCTTAATCTTCCTGCTCCATTACTATTTTACGCACAGGTAATTAGGTAAGTGAAATGTCTTTAACAATATCATCCATTTTACGCAGAATTTTTCTACACAAATGGGTATGGTTTAAATTTACTCTATTAAATAAAAATAATCGCAATTTTTATTTGATGTAAATAATTGATTTTCATCATTTTATACAATTTTGTATTTACCGTTATTGAGTTATGCAAGCAACATACGATTTTATCCTCATTGGGGCTGGTTCAGCCGGTTGTGTTTTAGCCAATCGGCTCACAGAAAATGGTCAATATACCGTACTGCTCTTGGAGGCTGGCGGTGAAGACAAGGATCAAAACATAAAAATACCAGCGGCTTTTCCCAAGAATTTTAAAACCAAAAACGATTGGGCATATCATTCCGTGCCACTAGAGAGCCTCAATAATCGCAGTATTTTTCTGCCACGCGGCAAAACGCTGGGCGGCAGCAGCAGTATCAATGCCATGATTTATATGCGGGGCAACCGGGCCGATTACGATGGGTGGGCAGCAGCGGGCAATCCCGGATGGTCATACCGTGAAGTGTTGCCCTATTTTAAAAAATCAGAAGGGCAAACCGTACACCGAGATGATTATCACGGTACCGACGGGCCATTGACGATAACAGATAATCGGTACACCAACCAACTGACCGAGGTGTTTTTAGCAGCAGCTGAGGCCGAAGGGTATGCCAGGAATCCCGATTTTAACGGCGCTGAACAGGAAGGCTTTGGTACTTTGCAAGTGACGCAGCGGAATGGAGTGCGTTGTAGTGCAGCCGTTGCTTTTTTGCATCCCGCACGAAAACGTGCAAACCTGACCATAGAAACCCACGCCCTGGTACATCGGATTATGGTAGAAAACGGGCTGGCTACTGGCGTAGAATATGAAAAAAATGGCAAAAAACAACAAGTAAAAGCCAATCGGGAAGTGATTTTAAGCGCAGGCGCATTTAACAGCCCCCAGATATTGCTTCGTTCGGGCATCGGTGATACGAGTGAACTCGCTCGACATGGCATTCCGGTGGTACATCATTTGCCCGGCGTTGGGCGCAACTTGCAGGATCATTTGGTCTATTTTGCCATGTTTCATAGTTCCTACAACAAATCGCTGGATGCTGCTGAGCGGTTTCCTGCAGTTTTAGGACACTTGCTCAACTATTTTGTGTATAAAAAAGGGCCATTTTCCAGCAATGTGGCTGGCGCAGGCGGTTTTTTCAAAACTTCTCCTGAATTGACAGCACCCGATCAGCAAATCCACTTTGGACCCTGCTATTTCAATAATCATGGCTTTGATAACCCTAAAACCGGGTATGGATATTCTGTTGGAAGTGTTTTACTGACTCCCAACAGCCGTGGCCGCCTTACGCTTGTTGCTGCCGACCCTACCGCTGCCCCCGCCATAGATTACAATTTTTTAAGTGATCCAGAAGACCTCAAAAAAAGCATCGCGGGTTACAAAGTGTGCCAGCAAATAGGGATGAGCAAAACATTTGAACCTTACAGAAAAGGCATGTTTATTCCGGATAAACCGCTTTATGACGACCAGGCCATAGAAGATTGTATCAGGGCGACCGCTGAAACCCTGTACCATCCGGTAGGTACCTGTAAAATGGGACACGATGCGCAGGCAGTGACTGATGCACAACTCCGGGTACACGGCGTTGGCTCCCTGAGGGTGGTGGATGCATCTATTATGCCCACGATCGTGCGGGGCAATACCAACGCTCCGGTCATCATGATTGCAGAAAAAGCGGCGGATATGATATTGGCACGAAAATGAATGATTCCTGCCTCATCGTTTTACAAATAACTGTTCCGCGAGTCGTTGCAAAAAGTTTTTATCGTCGGTAATGATGTCTGCCCGGCCCTGCAATTGTTGGCCAAAGGGTATATCTTTTTTATGGCTGGTACGCAGTCCTTCCGGGAATCCTACTAAAATGGTGTAGACATCATCTTTTGGAACAAGCGATTTTTTGAGGACAATTCCTCTTATCGTGCCAAATTCATGGTGAGGATAGTTATCCAATTTTACCACCACCTGCTGTTTTTCGGTGACTTTTCCGCTTCCGGTGATGGGCAATAATACCCGCCCTATGATACCTTGGTTTTGAGGCGGCAGGATGGTCATCACCAATTCACCTTGTTTGACGTATTGCTGTACTTTTACGAAGTCGGCATTGAGCGACACCTTTCCGTCAATGGGCGCAATAAGGAGGTAGGTTTGTTTCCATTTGTCAACGGCACTGCGCAGTGTACTTAGGCTGTTGAGTAAACTAATCGTTGTGCTGGAATAGGTTTCACTGGCACCCAAGGATACATCATTGATGCCCCGACGAAGGTTGATGATGGTATTTTGTTTTTCCAATACATTATCTTCCTGTTGTTCGTATTGGCGTTCTATATCGGATACTTTAGTTTTTTCTCTTTCAATGTCCACCCGCGATATGATACCCTGATCAAACAATTCTTGTTGTTTTTGCAGCAGATCTTCCGCACTTTCGAGCTGATTTTTTGTACGCTTTAATGATTTTTGGTCAAAGGAAATGCTTTGTTCTAATTGTTTTATTTGTTGCTGAATAGAACCGATATTGGAACGAGCCGATTCACTGCGATTGGATCGGCCAAATTGAAAACGCTCTAATTGTTGCAAAAATGCCGAATACTCCGCTTGTACTTCGCCGAGATCAAGGTTGGGCATGGAGTGAACGAACTTTAGGGAGTCAACAGGCGCTCGTTGCCAGGCTTTTGAAGCATTATCCAGCGTTAATACATCTTCATAATCGGCCGTGCTTTGCATAACGGCCAATAACTCACCGCTGGATACAATGGTGGTATCCCTGATAATCAATTGAGCAATTCGACCTTCTGTTCGGGCAACCAAATCCACCGGAGGTACCGTCGTGGTGATGATAACTTTGGCGTTGATAACATCGGGGTAGCGCACAAACCAGGCAGCAATGAGCATCAGGGTAAATCCTGCCAATGTCACAGCAGTACCCCAACGCACTAACCAGTGCGGCGGCGTACCCAAAATTTCCTGCACATCATCGGAACGTAGTTCTACAAAATCGCGTTCAGCCATAGGTTGTTGATTTGTTGACGCGTGATTTGTTAATTTGATTAGTTACCTTATTATCAAGGGTTTGTGAGACTGTGGACTGCCGACTATTGACTGTGGACTACGTAATTCATTCCCGCGCCACTTACGCATCCACTTTAAATTCCCGGAGCGCCTCATTCAGGGATACTTTTTTGTCTGTGCTTTCCTGACGTTTTCCAATAATCAATGCACAGGCTACCTGATATTCTCCTGCCGGAAAACGGCGCGGATAGGTGCCAGGAATCACCACCGAACGCGCCGGAACACGACCTTTGTGCAGTACAGGCTCGGGTCCACTCACGTCAATCAGGTGTGTGCTTTTGGTGAGCACTACGTTGGCACCCAATACAGATTCGCGTTCCACGTGCACCCCTTCCACCACAATGCAGCGCGAACCGATAAAACAATCATCTTCAATAATGGTTGGGGTAGCCTGTGGGGGTTCTAATACCCCACCGATGCCCACGCCGCCAGCCAAATGCACGTTGCGGCCAATTTGTGCACAAGAACCCACAGTAGCCCACGTATCCACCATAGTGCCGCTGCCTACCCATGCACCAATATTTACGTAGGAGGGCATGAGAATGGCACCTTTTTCAATGTAGGAACCATAACGCGCCAATGCCTGAGGCACCACCCGAACACCGCGTTCGGCAAACCCTTTTTTCAAGGGTATTTTGTCATAATATTCAAATGGCCCCACTTCTATGGTTTCCATTTGTTGTACCTGGAAGTACATCAAAACGGCTTTTTTGATCCACTCATGGGTGATCCATTGTCCGTTCACTCCCGGTTCGGCAACACGAATAAGACCGACATCCAACCGGGCAATCACCTCCCGAATGGCATCCTTTACCAGTTTTTCGGATAATCGGACGCGGTTTTCCCAGGCAGATTCAATAATGGGTTGTAGCATAGTGACTAATGTGTGAATTTATGGAGATAAAAATCTTCTTTTTCGCGCATAATAGCAGTTTCTTCCGGGGTTTTGTCGCCATAACCCCCGAGGTGCAATACGCCATGTACCATCACCCGCCGCAGCTCCTGCTCAAAAGTGGTTTGGTGGAGTGTAGCATTTTCCGCCACCCGCTCCGTGCTGATGAACAGGTCGCCATACAGGTTGCCCGTTTCGCTGTGCGGGAAGGTAATGATATCGGTGTAGTAATCATGGTCTAAGTATTGCACATTTATTTGACGCAGATATTCATCTGAACAAAAAATAAAATTCAGAGAGGTCACCAATTTTTGCTCTGCCGATGCCACAGAAAGCAACCATTCGGAGAGCATCTGTTCATCGGGCAGCATTATTTCCGCGTCTTCTACGTGAAAACTAACCAAATCGGTTGTTTCGTCGTCGTCGTCGAGCGGCAATTTAGGAAAATTAATCATGTATTTATCAGCGCATGGTGTGCGCAAAATTTTGGTGTAAAAATACTCAAATTTTTTTATACGATGTGGTACGAAGGAGCATGAAATTTCTGTTTTGCTCGTGGAATACGCAAAAATCCCCACTCGCACCAAAACCAAGCGCGAACGGGGACTTCTTTCATTTTAGCAGGGAGCATGCTAATGCATATACTCTTGTGCCTACCAGTATTCCGTCTTGTACCCTTTTTTGGTAAATGAATTAGTAGAATGATCTTACCTGAAATTTTTTGTGAAAATTTCAGGTAAGACCATTCTATTAATTCACTCCCTTATCACTATCCATCGAAACGGAAACGCATTTCCACGGTACGGCCTCCGCGTAAAAAACGACATTCATCGCTGAGGTGACGCATCAAAAACAATCCTCGTCCTCCGCAACATTCTAAATAATCTACGGCGGTCGGATCGGGAATGATGTTTGGATCAAAGCCCGGACCTTCGTCGGTTACTTTAAATGACAGACCTTGTTTGTTTTCACGAAGGGAAATAGAAACCCGTTTGCTATCGTCACCACCATTTCCATGTACGATGGCGTTGGTGACGGCTTCTGTGAGGCTTACTAAAATATTTCCGTGCACATCGGCAGATAAATTGTAACGTTCTGCTACCGTGTGTACAAATGGTTCTACCTCTGATACGTTTTGAGGGTGTGAGGGTAAATTCAAGTTGTTATACAAATCGCTCATTCGCAAAGTGATTAGGTTAAATTTAACCGAACTGTATCGGCGCACTAAAAACAGACAATCAGTTAAGGCATATTTAGTCGTTTGGCGACTAAACTTTAAATCGAAGGATCAAGAAGGAAAACAATATTAGCGACTAAAAAGATTAAAACGCAAGGTGCGAAGGTCGCTTTCAAGTGGGAGGGGTTTGAAAAACGCTGCAATTTAAGGGTTTTTTAACACTTCACGCAAGGGGTCGTGCCAAAAAAATGCATTTTATGCTTAAAATAATTAATTATTAGACGGTTTAGGTCTAAAAAGTCACATTTCGTCGAAATATTAATGTTGTAACCTTTAATTTTTTTTTAAAAAATCTGAAGTGTTGTACAAAAAACGGAAAAGGATGGAGAAAAATAGCATCTTTGCGACTATGGAAAAATGGAAATTAAGGAACAAGCCAAAAATTTGCAATAATACATTGATGTATTTTTAACAAGTACCTTTATTCCTTAGGAACGGTGTCAGAATAAAGTACTAAACTTAGGTAGATTAATTTTTGCTCAAATAACTATCTCTTTGCGCTAATAGTGGGGCAATTTAAGTAAAAAGACGGGCAATTTGAGTGAAAAGGAATAAGATAAGATTGATACTTTATTTTGACACCGTTCTTTACAGTGTATTCAACTATTTTTTAAATTTTTAATTCATGAAACGCCTTTTAGATAAATTCTTCTTTCCTAATAGCATTGCTGTTTTTGGCGCAACCGATAAGCCTGAAAAAGTGGGCTTTGCAGTGTTTCGCAATCTGGCGGGTTTTAGCGGGAAGGTATATGCCATCAACCCCAAGTATGATACCGTACAGGGACATACGTGTTATGCTGAAATAGGCGAGTTGCCGGAGTTGCCGGAGTTGGTGGTATTCGCCACTCCCGCAGATACCATTGCCGGGTTGATTAAAGAATGTGGCAAGGCGGGCATTGAAGCGGCTATTATTTTGTCATCAGGGTTTAAAGAATCGGGTGAAGAGGGCGTTCGGCGCTACGAACAGCTTCGACGCACTGCTACACAGTATGGCGTGCGCATCATCGGCCCCAATTGTCTGGGCATACTCACGCCGGCTATTCATCTCAATGCTTCCTTTGCTACACCTATGCCCGGACCAGGGCGGTTGGCCTTTATTTCTCAAAGCGGCGCGCTGGGCGCTTCTGTGTTAGATTGGGCGGCCAGCAAGCAAGTTGGGTTTAGTCATTTTGTTTCGATTGGCAATACCGCCGATATTGGTTTTCATCACCTGATTGATTATTTTGGAGCGGACAGCCGGACGGCCTGTATCCTGATTTATATGGAAAACCTCTCGGAGGCCCGCAAATTTATGAGTGCCGCAAGGGCATTTGCCCGCTCCAAACCCATTATCATCCTGAAAGCAGGGGCAACACCGGCTGGTGCCCACGCCGCGCTGCTCCACTCGGGTACACACCCCGGTGACGATGTGGTGCATGATGCCGCTTTTCGGCGGGCAGGTGTGATCCGGGTACACACCATTCAGGAATTATTTGATTGTGCGCAGGCTACTGCCTTTGAACCCCTGCCACGTGGCAACCGTTTGGCAATTGTGACCAATGGCGGCGGCCCGGCGGTATTAGCCGCCGATTTGTTGGAGCAGCGGGGCGGAACGTTGAGTATACTGTCACCGCAAACGCTGGAAATCCTGCATCAGACCCTCTCCAAACACTGGAAACAAAGTAACCCGGTGGATGTCATGGGCGATGCCACGGCCGAGCAATATCGTACTGCCGTGCGTGCCTGTCTTTTGGATCACAATGTAGATGCTTTATTGGCTATTTTGACGGTGCAAAGCATCACTGATGCGGCGGCCATCACGCGGGCAGTGGCGGCAGAAACCAAAAATAATCACCAAAAACCTTTTTACGCTGCCTGGATGGGTATTAACTCGGCAAGGGAAGGTCGCGCTATTTTAGAAGAAAACAAAATTCCGTGGTATCCCTTCCCGGAGCGGGCAGTTGCGGCGTTTATGCACTTAGCGCAATATCGCCGGCATTTAGATTTATTGTACGAAACGCCGCCGGATTTACCCATTGAATTTCCGGATATTGACCACAAAATGGCTCAGGAAGTGGTTGAATTGGTTTACAGAGAACGCAGGACGAATTTGACGGAAGCGGAAGGCAAAAAATTGTTACAATGCTACGGTATTCCCGTCTGGCAGGCCGATGAAAACGTTCCGGAACAGGCATATCGCCTCGCTGTCAGTACTTGGAAAGATGCTGTATGGGGACCAGTTATTGCTTTTGGCGCAGGTGGTCAGGATACCGAAACGCCACCAGAACAAGTGATCGGCTTACCTCCTCTAAATTTAGCGTTGTCCAAACACTTAGTGGCTGGGGCAGCAATCGCCCGCATCCTGCAAGGTAATCAGCATCGCCCCGCTGCGCCAGTTGACTGGCTGTACAATATTCTGTGCCGTTTTGCTTATTTAGTGATGGATTTCCCGGAAATAAACGCGATGCGGATGGATCCGTTTGTATTGAATGAAAAGCAGGGTGGGGCAACAAAGGTAGTGGTAGACTTAGTGCCGCAACGACCGGAACAACGCGAACGCTACGCACATTTGTCCATTCAACCCTATCCGACGCAATGGATAAAAAAGATTCAATTGCGAGATGGCACGGCCGTGACGTTGCGCCCGATACGCCCGGAAGACGAACCCTTAGAAGCAGCATTGGTCAAAAATACTTCTCGGGAGAGCCTGTATTTTCGCTTTTTCGGATTTGTGCCCGGTATGGATCATCGGATGTTAGCGCGTTTTACGCACATAGACTACGACCGGGAAATGGCCATTGTGGCGCAGGTGGAGGAGGAGGGCGGACACGCCCAACTGATTGGGGTAGTACGCATTGTGGGCGACGGCTGGCGGGATACAGCAGAGTACGCCATCTTGGTACAAGACCAATGGCAGGGGCGGGGTATTGGCAGCATCCTGACGGCGTATATTTTAGAGATCGCCTGCGTACAGGGTTATCGGCAAATTACCGCTACTTTTTTGAAAACAAATGGCAATATCCGTCGGCTTTTTGAACGGTTTCGGTTTGAAATTAAGGGAGGGAGTGACGAATCGGATTACGCGGAACTTACATGTTCCGCCTATACTGCCCCCCTACCTCAAACATAGCATGGGTAATTTGCCCTAAAGAACACGTTTTGACCGTTTCCATGAGGGCATCAAAAATATTGCCGTTTTGAACAGCTATCTGTTGCAAACGGCGCAGGGCTTGCGGCGATTGATCGGCATTCGATGTGTGCAGGTGCTGTAAGGTTACTATCTGATTTTCTTTTTCCTGCTCGGTAGCGCGAATAACTTCAGCGGGGAGAATGGTGGGAGAACCATCTTTGGAAAGAAAGGTATTGACCCCTATCAACGGTAATTCGCCCGTGTGTTTCAGTGTTTCGTAATAGAGGCTTTCTTCCTGAATTTTACTGCGTTGATACATGGTTTCCATGGCTCCGAGTACGCCGCCGCGTTCGGTAATACGGTCGAACTCCAGCAAAACCGCTGCTTCCACTAAATCGGTTAATTCTTCTATAATGAAGGCTCCCTGCAAAGGATTTTCGTTTTTAGACAAACCCAATTCATGATTGATAATCAGTTGAATAGCCATGGCACGACGCACCGATTCCTCTGTCGGAGTGGTGATGGCTTCGTCGTAGGCATTGGTGTGGAGGGAGTTGCAGTTGTCGTAAATAGCGTACAGGGCCTGCAAAGTGGTGCGAATATCATTGAAAGCGATCTCCTGTGCGTGGAGGCTGCGCCCACTGGTTTGAATGTGGTATTTGAGCATTTGGCTGCGCTCATTGGCGCCGTACAGGCGTTTCATGGCCTTTGCCCATATCCGCCGCGCTACCCGGCCAATCACCGCGTATTCGGGGTCAATGCCATTGGAAAAAAAGAACGACAGGTTTGGCGCAAAATCATCCACATTCATACCCCGAGATCGGTAATATTCCACAAAAGTAAACCCATTGGAGAGGGTAAACGCCAATTGTGAAATGGGATTGGCACCAGCCTCCGCAATATGATAGCCCGAAATGGAGACGGAATAAAAATTGCGAATTGTATGGTCAATAAAATACTGCTGCATATCACCCATAACCCGTAGGGAAAATTCCGTACTAAAGATGCAGGTATTTTGGGCCTGATCTTCTTTCAGGATGTCGGCTTGTACTGTGCCGCGTACCGCAGACAGGGCCTGTGCTTTTATCTTTTCATAAATTGCTTTGGGCAGCACTTCATCGCCCGTGATACCGAGCAGGAGGAGGCCGAGGCCGTTGTTGCCTTCGGGCAGCATGGAATCGGTTTCGTCGTTTTTATACTGCGGACGCGGTATGGCTCGGTCATCGTATTTTTCCTTCAATTTGGCTTCCATCACACCCTCTAAGTTGTTTTCTCGGATGTATTTTTCGCATTGCTGGTCTATGGCAGCATTCATGAAAAAAGCGGCGATGGTAGCGGCAGGGCCGTTGATGGTCATGCTGACCGAGGTTTTAGGGTCACACAGATCAAAACCGGAGTACAGTTTTTTGGCATCATCAAGGCAACAGACATTTACGCCCGAATTGCCGACTTTTCCGTAAATATCGGGCCGATAGTCGGGATTTTCACCATACAATGTCACGGAGTCGAAAGCCGTACTCAGGCGGGCAGCAGGCAGGCCCAAAGATACATAATGGAATCGTTTGTTGGTGCGTTCAGGGCCACCTTCGCCGGCAAACATTCGGGTAGGGTCTTCTCCCTGGCGCTTAAAAGGGAAAACCCCGGCGGTATAAGGGAACTCGCCGGGTACGTTTTCCTGAAGGCACCAGCGGAGGATATCGCCCCAGTCTGCGTACTTTGGCAAACAAATTTTTGGTATTTTGCTGTGGCTCAGGCTTTCGGTGTGGGTTTGTACTTTTATCTCTTTTCCCCGCACTAAATAGCGGTATTCGTCGGCAGTATAACGTTTTTTCTTTTCTTCCCATCCTTCGAGGATGCGCGAGGATTCGCCGTCCAAATCTTTTTTCAAATCCTCGTAGTGCTGTTCCAGCAGTGTTTTTGTTTCATCGGCCAATCGCCCGCCTGTTATGGTCAACTCTAGCGCGCATAGTTGTCGGGCAATGTGTACCTGTTTTTCTACCCATTCGTCATATTTTCGGTTATTTTCTGAAATTTCTGACAAATAGCGCGTCCGATTTGGTGGAATGATATACACTTTTTCCGATTGATCGTCGGGCGATATGGTGTATTGGGAATGCCAATGAACACCACATTTTTCATTGATAAGGTCTATGATGCGGCGGTACAGTTGATTGGTTCCGGGGTCGTTGAATTGGGAAGCAATACACCCAAAAACGGGCATCTCTTCCACTTTTTTTTCCCAGACATTTCGGTTGCGTTGCACTTGTTTGCGCACATCGCGGAGGGCATCTAAGGCACCGCGTTTGTCAAATTTATTGATGGCTATGACATCGGCGAAGTCCAGCATATCAATTTTTTCCAGCTGGGTGGCAGCGCCAAATTCGGGGGTCATGATGTACAGCGACAGATCGCTGTGATCCACTATTTCTGTGTCGCTTTGTCCGATGCCGCTGGTTTCCAAAATGATCAAATCGTAGCGGGCCGCTTTCAAAATGTCTATGGCTGCGTGTACATATTTGGAAAGTGCCAGATTGCTTTGTCGCGTGGCTAAGGAGCGCATATACACACGGGGGTGATTAATCGCATTCATGCGGATTCGGTCGCCCAGCAATGCCCCGCCTGTTTTTCGTTTGGAGGGGTCAACGCTGACAATAGCGATGGTTTTATCGGGGAAATCCAGCAAAAATCGCCGGACTAATTCATCCACCATGCTGGACTTTCCGGCTCCGCCCGTACCAGTGATGCCCAAGACTGGCTGATGGTTGACAGCAGCAGTCGGAGCGGTTGGGGTGCCTGCCGCCTGCTGCCCGTCGGCTGCTATTAGTAAAGGCACTATTTCTTTTTCATACAGTTCGGGATTATTTTCGGCAATGGATATCAGGCGCGCCACCGTGTTGTTGCGGGCGGAGTTTTCCGCAAGTTGACTAAAATCAGCTATTTTTTTCGAGGTGCCGTTCATGGAAAGACCAATGGGGAAGTCGCATTGTTGCAGCACGTCGTTGATCATGCCCTGCAAACCCATCGTGCGGCCATCGTCGGGGTGGTACAGGCGGGTGATGCCGTAGGCTTGAAGTTCTGCTATTTCGGCGGGCAGTATGGTGCCGCCGCCGCCGCCAAATATTTTGATGTGTCCTGCGCCGCGTTGTTTCAGCAGGTCATGCATATATTTAAAATATTCTATGTGTCCACCCTGATAACTGGTAATGGCAATGCCCTGCACGTCTTCCTGAATGGCGCAATCTACAATTTCCTGTACGGAGCGGTTATGCCCGAGGTGGATGATTTCTGCGCCGCTGCTTTGCATGATGCGGCGCATGATATTGATGGCGGCATCGTGGCCGTCAAAAAGGGATGCCGCAGTGGCGATGCGGACTTTATTACGGGGTTGGTAAGGTACGGGCTGGGTCATAATTGGGCTGTTTTTGCCTGATAAAATGCAAAATTACGTGAATTCTGTCACATTGAACGAAAAATTTTACCTAAGCAACAGCCTAATAGTTGTATCGCTTCTTTAACCAACGATCCAAACTCCATGGCCCGGCTCCGTGAAATAACCAGATTAATGACAAAATGACAAAAAGAAAAGGGTGCTGATCTTCATAGTAGAATTTGCCATTGCCAATTTTGAAGCAAATAAATGTCATGACGGCTACTATGCTCAATGCCGACAAACGAGTAAAAAAGCCCAAAGCCAGGAAAAGGCCGGCAATCAACTCTGTCCATTTGCCTAAAGCAATCATAAAACTGGAATAAGGCAATTTTTGAAGTATTTCCCACGTGCTATACGCTGCCATTTTTGCGGGATCAAGCGACTCCAGACCATGATAGGCCATCAGGATACCCGTCAGGATACGCAAGGCAGCCAAGCCCGTTTCCTGGCTTAATAAAGGTTCATCGGCTAATAAAAATTTTAACATTTTTTCAAATATTTGCGACTTGTCACAAGAGTTATTGCATTCCCATATCCCTTCCTACGCCCCGCCCAAAAGCCCTTCTTCCCCAATCGGCATATCAGGAATTTTATCCACAAATTTTTCGCGCTGACTGATAATTTGGACTAAGTGTCGGATGGTGCGGCGACGAATGACCCGTTCTAATTCTTTATTGGGTTCTTTCAAAATATATTGAAATTTCATCAGGACATAATCCTTTTTTACCTCCGCTACCCTAAGGTAATAGCTGTCAGGTTTTATCAAATGATGAAAAGGCCGGAGTACATCTATCAGGTGCTGTTCCAGTTCTTCCACATTGGTCATGTGTTTCAGGTCAATTTCAAAATCAATGCTGGTGCGCTTTATTTCCCGTTTGGTATAGTTGACTACCTCTACGGTAAGCACCAAATTATTTGGAATAAAAATAACATCATCATCATCGTTGAGCAGGTGGATATTTTGCAGGGTAATATCCGTCACTTTCCCGCGTTGAGTTCCGATACTCACATTGTCGCCAATGGTCAGTTGCCCCGAAAACGTTATAATCATACCGTTTATCAGGTTGGAGATATAGTCCTTCGTCAGGATGGCAAGACCTGCAAAAATAATGGAAAGTGAGGTAAATACCTCTCGCGGTTGGAGGCGAAAAAGGGATAAAAGGCTCACAAAAAGGCCAATTACCAAGAGAATAGTGTATAGATGACCGATTCCTACCACGAAATTGTCATCACCGCGAATTTTATGGCGTTTTCGATACCACCAAACGGCAAAAACCTGGACAAAATCCAGGATAAGCAGAAAAATAGCGATATTGACTAAAGTAGTAGTATAATACTCTAATGCACTGCGGTATTTTGTGCGCTCGTAGAGCCATGAAATATTCCATTCGCCTAAGCGAATCATCATCAACGTGCATAAAGCAGCCAATTTTAAAGCAAGGATAAGGTATTTCATATTCGTGCTGCAAAATTAGCAGTTAACTTGAAATTAATTGACTTATGCTTGAAAAATAACAAGATTGAGTAAATTACCGTAATTTTGCACCGGATAAATGCACAGGAGGCGATCCTTTTTTATTTATCTGCCCAATACCTTTATGCTCATTAAACAGTTTTTTATTCTTTTTATTCGCTTGTATCAAGTGACGCTGTCCCCTTTATTGGGTGCCAACAAGTGTCGGTATCAGCCCACCTGCTCTCATTACATGATTGGTGCCGTTGAAGAGTGGGGTATTTTTAAAGGGATTTACCTCGGTGTGCGGCGCATCCTGCGATGCCATCCGTGGAGCGATCATCCCATGCATGATCCGGTGCCTAAACGGGAGGACACGGGAATGAATTAATTAAAGGGTGTTCTTATATTTTTGCAAAAAAAGGATAAGAACACCCTTTAATTAATTCATTTACAGATAAAAATGTATCATAAAGAACTGTGCAACGTTATTCAAACCAATGCCACGTTCCTAATGCCAAATAACCACTTGCATAAACTTTTTTTGCCAAAATTGCGTTCATCAAGAAAAATGGCACTTAGTTTGCCTGTAAGGTTAATAGTGGTGCCTAAAAGTTGTTTTCGCTTTTGAATACCCTACTCAATTCCCAAATAAGCAAATATATTGAAACAAACGCGGTTATACATTTATGCAAGGCTCGTACAATCAAACAGTTGCGTAATCAATAACCCAATTAATAACTATTTACATTTTTTCTGTAAATGAATTACTTGCAGGAATAGTATAAACTTTTTACAAAAAAATTTATACTATTATCCTGCAAATAATTCATTCCCGTACCATCTTTATGAACCGAATTATCCTGATATACAATCGTGCAAATCAAGCGATCGCTGCGCAAATAGACCAACAGCTCAGTCGTATAGGCATTCCATTTGAACATATTGGAGGAGCTTCCGACCTGCAACCCGGAAAAATAGCCGCTTTTTTGCAATCCACTCAGGAGCCGGTGTTGTTGCTCCTGACCGATAATTTTCTCAAGGATACCACCTGCATGGCGGATCTATTGCCAGCATTTCAAGTTGCTTTGAGCGAGCGCCGTATACTACCCGTCGTTGCTGACGGCCGATACAGCAATGACGGCGGCATCACCTACCATGCCGTACCGACGCAATATGATCGGATGGTCAATGCCTTGCAGTTCATGAATTATTGGCAAAATACCTGGCTGGAATTGAGTGACCAACATACACATACCCAAGGGGATGCAAAAGAAGCACTGGTGGAACGGCTCAATATTACCCGAAATATTGCCAATGAAATGGGCGACTTTATTTCCGCGCTCCGGGAGTCCGGTGCTGTCACTTTAACGGAATTAGTATCAGACCATTATGCCATATTTTTCCAAAAATTTAACCTGACCCAATGGCATGATCCCTATCGAAAAATTGCTTTACAGGGAGATATAATACCGGAAAAAGCAGTGGAAAATTTACCAGCGCCAGTGGCTGATGAAGCACCAGCGATGGCAGACGTTACGCCTTCCGAAGCAATGGGGCAAGCCGGGGTTAATGAAATGGAGGAGCCGGAAAGCGCAGCATTAACGTCTGGGTCGTTGGAAGTGCCAATTGTTTCCGAGGAAACCCCTTCGGTCTTAAAAGCATCCGGTTCCCCTGCTGATGATGACCTGTTGCACCAAGTGTCTGAAAATGAAGGCCATTTGCCTGATTTGGATTTGCACCTGCCTGATGATGCCACGGTGTTTGTACGCCCGGAAGGGTCGGATACCGAAATAGAACAACACATACACGATGCCTGGTTTTGGATGAATAATGGCCGTGCGGATCAGGGTTTGGAGATTTTTCAAACCGCCATGGAACAGTATCCGGAAAGCGAGCAGTTGCATCGGGAATATGAAAAAGCGAAAACGTTGCATCCAATAGCGGATGTCGGCGCGCCCGATATCCTAACCTCTAAATCAGTAACGCCCCCCATTTATACGGCTGAACCGGTTCCAAACAATGATATACTCAGTTCGGAAGCGCGTTCTTATGAGCTAATGGGCGATATGGCCTATCAAAAAAATGATTTCCTTTTTGCCAAATATTGTTGGGATCGTACCATTGAATTGGCCCCTGAATATCCTGGCATTTACCGCAAACTGGGCGTTATGGTCAGCGAGGTGCTGCCGGAATACCGCGAAACCGGAATCCAATACCTTAAAAACGCCCTTCGCCAAAATCCCAATGATGCAGAAGCGCAATTGGCCGCTGCAAAAATGGCGCTGCAAAACAATGAACCTGACGCAGCAGAAGTATATTACAGAAGTGCTATCGCCTTAAATGCAGCTTTGCAAACACCCGCCAACGATCAGATTTTTTTGCCGGGTTATGTGCAACAGACACGCTTTTCAGTACCCGGTGAGATCGTAATTCCAAAGGCAGCGGAATTGCCGATGACAGCAGAACCTGAAAAAACAACTACTGCGGAGACGGAATTGGCAGAAACTGCGCGGGACTATGCCGAACTGCACACCACACCCGCACCCGAAGATGCTACAGCCGATATAGCGGATGCTGAACCGGAAATGCCCCATGTGGCCCTTATTGTTGAATCGGAAATCCCTGAAATGCCGGCTTTGCAAGAGCTGATGGATGCAGATTTTCAGGAACCTGATATGCTACAAGTCATTACCCTTGACGAACGGGCAGCTTTAAATCCGGTAGTAAACCCGGCGGCGGAACCGGCCCCTGCGGAGCCGGAATCGGAACAACGGTCCGAACCTGCTGCCTCCGAACCCGAACCGGAGCCAATACCTGCCGCTACGGTACCTGCACGCGAAGCATTAACGGTACTCATCACTGGTGCTACTTCGGGTATTGGCCGGTCTATTGCGGAATTGTTTGCTAAAAATGGCCATCGCCTCATCGTTACCGGGCGGCGCATAGACCGATTAGTTGAGTTGAAAAACCATTTTGAATCTGAATGGAACACACCTATGCTCATGTTGCCTTTTGATGTGCGCGACTACGGTGCAGTGCGGGCAGCCCTCGAAACCCTGCCCGATGGCTGGCAGGACATTGATATTCTCATCAATAATGCCGGGTTGGCCAAAGGATTTTCCCCCATTCAGGAAGGCAACTTAGACCACTGGGAAACCATGATTGACACCAACCTAAAGGGTTTACTTTATGTTACCCGTGTGGTAGCGCCCGGTATGGTGCGCCGCCGCAGTGGACACATTATCAATATAGGTTCCATTGCCGGGCAGGAAGCCTATCCCAACGGCAATGTCTACTGTGCTACTAAGGCCGGAGTGGACTCCCTGACCCGTGCCATGCGGATGGATTTATACACGCACAATATCCGTGTCAGCCAAGTAACCCCCGGCCACGTGGAAGCCACTGAATTTGCTATCAATCGCTTCGACGGAGATGCCGACCGCGCCGGATTGGTGTATAAGGATTTTCAGCCCTTACTCGCTGACGATGTCGCAGATGTCATATACTATATGGCTACCCGCCCGCCGCATGTCAATATACAGGATGTCGTAATGTTTGGCACCCAGCAAGCAAGTGCTACGCTGGTGGATCGGTCGGGGAGAATGTAGTGGCCAGGGTAATACAACAGATGTTATGTCAATTTAATAGGACTGATTGACTGCCGACTACTAAGGAACGAGTAAATAATAACTTCACCATTTGATGTGACCCTTTTAGTGCCATACTACCCATCTTTTTGCTTGTAGCGTGCTACTAAGTAGTCCACAGTCAATAGTCGGCAGTCCACAGTCTCACAAACCTTTGATAATAAGGTAATTAATGAAATTCAAAACCACGATTATTTCTATTTACCTACTTATTAGCGCAAAAAGATGGTGGTCTGACCCAAAAATAATCTGCTAAAATGACCACCTTATTATTTATTCGTTCCTACTTATTCTCCCTGCCTGAAAAAATATTACCAGTCGTGATAAAAGTCACATAATATTTTTTATTAAAATCTCATCTTTGCACTCAGTATTGCATTCAACGTCATTCGGTAAGCAATACCTGACCTGAACTTATGAGCAACAGCATTTATTACCTTGCCTTGTGGTTAGTCATTGCCACCTTAGTGGTCGGCTTGGTCTTTGCCAGTAATAGCATTGCGTTGTATCGGAAAAAAATGGCCAAAGATCCAGTGCTGAAGGCAAAATTTAGTCGGCAACTCCGATTTTTGGGTATTGGCCGTCAATTGCTGTTGGCGCTTACGGTACTCTTAGTGACAGGCGGTTTGGGTGCCATGTACCTTGATTTTAGGCAAAGGCAGGCAGTATTGATCGCTGCCCGCCATCAATTATGGCCTGTTTTTGATAAAAAAGCGGTATGGGAAGCCCCTGATGTGTATCTGGCGGAAACCGATGCATCAGCGGAATTAATCGCTTACGGTAGGGAATTGATTGCGCACACACAAGACTATTTTGGGCCGAATGGCATTGTGAAGGCGGGTACTATCAACGGCATGAACTGCCAAAACTGCCACTTAGCAGCCGGGAGCAAACCTTTTGGCAATAATTATTTCGCCGTGCAAAGCACTTACCCGCAAATGCGGGCGCGCTCCGGCTCCCTCGAAACCATTCCCAAACGCATCAACGATTGTTTTCAGCGCAGCCTCAACGGGCAACCGTTGGACACGACCAGCCGGGAGATGCAGGCAATACTGGCGTATATGGACTGGCTCGGCACAGCCATTCCAAAAGGTGAAAAGCCCAAAGGAGCCGGTTTGGTGGAAGTGCCGTTTTTGGATCGGGCAGCTGACCCGATGAAAGGGCAAAAAATTTACTTTGAAAAATGCGCCTCCTGCCACGGAACAGATGGCTATGGGTTGCCTATGCCCAACGGTGCGCGCCATTATCCGCCGCTTTGGGGGCCAATGAGTTACAACGAAGGGGCTGGTTTATTTCGATTGTCGCGTTTTGCCGGGTATGTCAAAGCCAATATGCCCTTTGGTGCTACTTACCAAAATCCGCAACTCGGCGATGAGGAAGCTTGGGATATAGCCGCTTTTGTCAATACCCAACCGCGACCAAAACACCCGTTTTTAGCAACGGATTGGCCAAAAATTGAAAAAAAACCTTTCGATCATCCATTTGGCCCGTACAAAGATACTTTTCCGGAACCACAACATAAGTTTGGTCCGTTTGGGCCAATTATCTCATTTAAAGTAGTCGTTGGTCAATAAATTCACCATACACAGCCTGAAATCCGACGTTCAAAATCCATTGACAACCAATACTTAACAGCGTTTAAAATAAAATAATATGGAAAATTTCGACAGGCATAAACATTGGGAACATATTTATCAGACTAAAGAACTCTCTGATTTGAGTTGGTTTGAGCCAACTCCTTCTGCGTCTTTAGCCTTTTTCCGACAATTCAATATTGCTCACACTGCCAAAATAATTGACATCGGCGGTGGGGACAGCCTGCTGGCAGACCACTTACTTGAATTGGGCTATCAGGACATCACAGTCTTGGATATTTCAGGTACTGCTATTGAGCGGGCCAAAGCGCGGCTGGGCAATAAAGCCCAGCAGGTAAAATGGATAGTGGCTGATGCAGCTAATTTCAAACCTGTAGAAAAATATGATTTTTGGCACGACCGAGCCGCTTTTCATTTTCTGACGCAGCATAGGGATATTGAAAACTACCTTGGTACCATTCGGGAATACCTCCAGCCAACGGGCATTTTGGTGATTGGCACCTTTTCAGAAACTGGCCCAAAAAAATGTAGTAGTATTGAAGTAAAACAATATTCCGAAATATCTATGGCTAATCGGTTGAAAAAATTTTTTAAAAAAATAAAGTGTATATCGGTGGATCACAAAACGCCATTTGATACGATACAAAATTTTATTTTTTGCAGTTTTATGAAACGAAATAACGCACAATTATGTCTATAAATCGCCGAAATTTCCTCCAAAATACGTTCCTCGCCGGGCTTAGCGCAGGTGTAGCACCGCTGACGGGGATTGGTATCGGAATGCCCGCTACCCCTACTGATAATGCTGATAGCCAGGCGGATGTATTGCTCCCCCAATCCGGCACAATCTCGCTGCTGCAAACCACCGATGTGCATTGCCAAATACACCCGCATGATGAGTTGTTTTGGGAAAATGGTCAGGCAGTATTTCGGAAGACTGCCGGATATGCCCATATCGCAACCTTATTTGAAAAAATACGCAAAAGCAATCCTCATACTTTTATTGTGGATACGGGAGATATGTTTCAGGGAAGCGAACTCTCCGTAAAAACGACCGGGATGGCCATCTCGCCCATCCTCAATGCGATGGGTTATGACCTATACCTGCCTGGTAACTGGGAAGTGGTGTATTATAAGAAAGCCATGCAAACCCTGCTGGGTGGCTTAGATGCGCCAAAAGTGTGCGCCAACATGTTTCACGATGCAGGCGGGGGCCAAAAAGGAGCATTGATATTTCCGCCCTATTACACCTGGTCGCGGCTGGGGGTGAAAATTGGTTTCCTCGGATACACGGACCCATTGGTACCGCTGCGCCAGTCACCCAACTACTCAAAAGGTATTATTTACGGTAAACCGGAGGAAAACCTAACCTATTACGTGAAGGTACTCAAAGAACAGGAGCAATGTGATTTTATCATCATTTTGGCGCATTTGGGCCTTTCGCAGCAGATTGCATTGGCTAATATGCAGGAATGCGCCGGGGTGAATTATATTTTTGGCGGCGATACCCACGAGCGTGTACGCAAACCGATTGTGTGCCAATATGCCAAAGTAGTGGAACCTGGCGCATTTGGCTCGTTTGTGGGCCGGCTTGATTTGGAGATCAGCGACGGCAAAATAACGGGCGAGCAATACAGCCTGATAGAGGTAAATCCGGCGAAATATAAAGCGAAAAAGCAAATTTCTACCCTTATTTCACAAATAGAAGCGCCTTACACGGCAGCAATAGAAAAAGTAGTGGGGTACAGCAAAGTGCCCTTGTATCGCTATTTTGTGGTGGAAAACACCATTGACACCCTCCTCTTAGATGCTTTAGCCTGGAAAGTCGGCACCGAAATAGTGCTGTCCAATGGCTTTCGCTTTTGCCCGCCACGGAGTACACCCGATGCTACGGGCTATATCCCGATTACGGAAGGTTACATTTTTGATATGCTGCCGGTAGATGCCACAGTGCGCACGGCGAAGGTGAGCGGCGCAGAGTTGCTGAAATGGCTGGAGAAAGAACTCAATAATGTGTTTGCCAAAGATGCTGCTAAACGTTTCGGCGGGTGGTTGGTCAAATTTCGAGGTGTGGAAGTGGCGTTCAATGCTTTCGGGGAGCAGGGCAAGCGGGTGCAAAGCGTGATGGTTGGCGGCCAACCACTTGACCCGGACCGCATTTACTCCGTATCTGCCTGTGAGCGCGACGGCGACCCTGAAACCATGCTTTGTCGCATCCCCAATGTAACGGAAGGAAAAAATTTGCCTTATTCTTTGCATCCTGTACTCCGGGAGTATCTGGCGGAACACTCCCCGGTGTCGCCGATGCCGACGGGTGCTGCGAAAATTTTGGATGCGCCTGCTACTTTGCTGACGCAGGTCAGTGGCGTTGATTATACCTTTAGATAATTTTCATTCTTATGAACTATCGCGAATTATTTCAACAAGGTTTTACCAATTATGCAAGGTATTTTGCCGGAGAGGTCATACATCCTCATTGGGGTAATTATTTTTATTGGCTGATGGCTATTTCGGCAGTAGTATATGCTTTGGAATTACTATTTCCGTGGCGTAAAAATCAACCGGGTATCCGCGAAGATTTTTGGTTGGATACCTTTTATATGTTCTTCAATTTCTTTCTGTTCGGATTGGCAGGCTATTCAGCTATGTCTAATGTGGTGCTGTTGATGCATTTGTTTACTATCGTCATTGGTCACCTGAACCACGCCAATCTTTATTTGCCTTTGGGGCCGCTCAAATACTTGTTGAATAATCCTCAGATGCATATTTGGCACCATTCTAAAGAAATGCCAAAAGGCTGCTACGGCGTTAACTATGGCCTGACGATTTCTATTTGGGATTATTTGTTCCGTACCGCCTGGATTCCCCATGACGGGCGTGATATCAAATTGGGGTTTGATGGAGTAGACCAGTATCCGCACGGTTTTTTCAGTCAAATGATGCAACCTTTTATAAAGAGATGAGCAAAATTTGATGATCTTACCCCGATTTTGATATACTTCCGCTGATTTCAAGGTTGAAGGTTGAAAAAAACCATACTTTTGAGCGAAAAAATTTATTAATGAACGGGTAAATAATAACTTGATGGGTTTAGGCAGGTTAGTTTTTGTTCAAACAACTATCTTTTTGTGCATGAACCAATAAAAGCAAATAAACCTTGCTTTTATGTCGTAAACGTGCGTAGTACTGGTGCTATTTAAACAAAAAGATGGGCAGTTTGGGCGGGAAGGAATCACCTCAAATTGTCAAGTTATTGTTTACCCTTTTCTAAGTACTCGTTGCTCACTACTAATAATTTATGAAATACTTTATCTTTTTTATGTTGCTTTTTGCAGCACCCCTTATTGCCTCATCGCAAAGCGACGCACCATTGGTCACTACAAAAAAATTAAAAGTGGTGTTCCACCTTACAACCAATGATACGCTGGCGCAAAAAGCGCTCGCCAAGCAAATTGGTAATTTTTTAGTGGCTGCTCCTAATGCGAAGATAGAGGTGGTGTGTCACAACAATGGTATCTCTTTCCTGCAATCGGCCACTACTAAACAAGGTGCTAAAATCAAAGAACTCAGCGCCAAGGGCGTGGACTTTGCGGCTTGCGAAAACACCATGCGGGAACGCAAAATAAAGCGCGAAGAATTAGTTGCCGAGTGTCGCACCGTGCCATCGGGCGTGGTAGAAGTCGTGCTGAAACAGGATAAAGGGTGGTCTTACATCAAGGCTGGATTTTAAAAGAACGGTATGAACATAAAAAAATACCGCCATCTGTTTCCTGATCTCGAAGAAGGTCTTTTCACAGAATTGAATAACAAAGGCCGATTGACGGAGGTCGCATCTGGCGCATTGCTGCTGCAATCGGGGCAACACATCCGCAGTACTATGCTCGTGCTGGAAGGCTTGGTCAAACTATATCGCGAGGATGACGAGGGCGGCGAGTTTTTTATGTATTATCTGCATCCCGGCGATGGTTGTGCGCTCTCCTTAATTTGTGATCGCAGTTTTAGGGCGAGTGCTGTCACTGCCAGAGCAGCGGCAGACACCGTCTTATTGATTATTCCAATAAATGAAACCGAAAACTGGATGCGCGAATACCGCACGTGGTATCATTTTGTGGTGGATACTTACCGCAAACGCTACGAAGAATTATTACAAACCATTGATCATATTGCTTTTCGCAATATGGATGAGCGGTTGGAATTTTACTTGCGCCGTCACCGCGATTCCATGCAGTCCAATGTCTTGAAAATTACCAATACCGAGATTGCACAAGAATTAAATTCCTCCAGGGAGGTAATTTCAAGACTGATGAAAAAATTATCAGAAAAAGGAAAAGTGCGGTTGCTAAAAAATGGGATTGAGGTTTTGACACTTTAACGTTTTGCTAAAAATATGATTATCAATAAATCGAAACGTGCCAGAATCGCCTACGCCACTGCTTTTGGGGTGATGATGAGTTATGCGCGGTTGTGGATTGCCAGTCGTATTTGGGGCGAAAAATATTATGACAACCGCATTATGGCGTTGCATTTGCACAATGCCAATCGGGTAAAAGCGGCAATTCTCCGGTTAAACGGTCTATTTGTAAAAGTTGGACAGTTGTTGTCTATTTTGACCAATTTTCTACCGGAAGCTTTTCAAAAGCCTTTGGAGGAGTTGCAGGACAAAATTCCGCCGCGACCTTTTGAACAGGTTGCGACCCGGATAAAAAAGGAACTAGGCCAGTCGCCATCAGCATTATTCGCGGCATTCGACGAAGAACCGTTGGCTGCTGCCTCTATTGGTCAAGTGCATCGTGCGCGGTTGCACGATGGCACGGAGGTAGTTGTAAAAGTACAACATGCTGATATTGAAGAAATTGCACAGATTGATCTTGAAATTATTCGCCGTCTCACCCGTTTGATTTCTTGGTTTTACCAGATTAAGGGCATTGATCACCTCTATACACAGGTGCAAAAAATGATAGAAGAGGAGTTGGATTTTGGTCGGGAAGCAGCGTCTATGCAACTGATCAGTCAACAATTGGAGGGTGAAAAAGGCATAATCATACCCAATGTTCACGCTGCTTTTTCCGCCCGAAGAGTCCTGACAACTACCTGGCACAACGGCGTTAAAGTGGCTAACGTAGAACAGTTGGATGCCTGGGGCGTTGACCGGAAAGCATTAGCCTCCCTTATTTTACGGTGCTGGTGTCGCATGATTTTTAAGGATGGTTTTTACCATGCGGATCCTCATCCGGGCAATCTTTTGGTAGAACAGGATGGCACCCTGGTGCTGCTCGATTTTGGGGCAACCGGAGTCGTCAGTAAGGCCATGCGAGAAGGCATTCCTAAGCTGATTGAAGCCGCTGTAAAAAGTGATAATATCGCCATCGTGGAGGCTTGTCAAGCGATGGGTTTTATTGCTACCGGCCATGATGCCGAGGAAATGGCGGAGAAAATGGTGCAGGCTTTGCGCAATTTTTTGCAAAATGAAGTGCGTTTAGAGGGACTTAATTTTAAAGATATTAAAGTGAATCCTTTTAATAATAGCCTGTATGACTTAATACAGGATATCGGCATTTCAGGCATCTCTGGTACGGTGCAGGTGCCCAAGGACTATATCTTACTCAACCGTGCTTTGTTGTTACTGCTGGGATTGAGTAGCAGTTTAGCCCCTCAACTCAATCCGCTGGAGGTGATTCGCCCTTACCTGCAAAACCTGATGTTGACCGATAAAAATGGCTTGCTTAATTTTGCAACGAATCTTTTGCAAGGCACGCTGCTCAATACCCTGGCCCTTCCTGACGAAATACGACAGACTCTCCAAAAGATACGCCGTGGAAAAATTGAACTCTCCAATCCCGATATGCGCACTGCCGCGAAATTGCAGTACCAGGCTAACCGTCAATGGCAAATGGCATTTTTTATCCTGCTAATGTTAACTGGGGCTTATTATGCCTTGGACGAGTATCGAAGTTATTGGTATGGGGCGGTTGGTGTGGGCACTTTTTTTTTAGTGCGGGCATTGCGGGAAGGAAATCGGATATATCGGGGAATGAAGTAGCAGAAATTTTGCCTACCGTGACAAATATCACAGAACGTTGTGTATCAATGCCCCCATCTTTGCAGCATCTTTTAACCCAGCAACATTTAGGTAATTAGTCCACGGTCGATAGTCCACAGCCCGCAGTTCCCCAATGAAGGCGGTGCAGGGTGGTAAACAATAAAACAATTAACGACATTAAAAACCGCGATTATTTCACCGCACCTAACTTATTTTGAACACTATAGAAATTATTGGATATTTCGCCGCCATGCTTATTGGTATCTCGCTTGGTTTGATTGGCGGCGGCGGCAGTATTTTGACGGTGCCAGTGTTGGTGTATCTTTTTGGCGTGGATCCGGTATTAGCCACAGCCTATTCGCTCTTTATTGTCGGCTCTACCAGTTTGGCGGGTTCTTTTTCGAAATATAGAGATGGAATGGTCAATTTGAAAACTGCTTTTATATTTGGCATACCTTCCATTCTTTCGGTCTATGCCACAAGGGTCTGGTTGGTGCCAATGATTCCCAACCCTGTTTTCTATATGGGCGGGCTGGTAGTGTCGAAAGGTATGTTGATGATGGGCGTTTTTGCTATATTGATGATCTTTGCATCGGTATCTATGATTCGCAGCAAGCAGGGAAACCCGGTGCAGGAAGCAGTAGACGCAGATCAAATATTCAACTACCCTATGATTGTATTGGAAGGTGTCATTGTCGGGATGTTGACGGGCTTAGTTGGCGCGGGAGGAGGATTTTTAATCATTCCTGCTTTAGTTTTGTTTAGTAAGTTGCCGATGAAACAAGCAGTAGGCACCTCTCTGCTCATCATAGCCGCCAAATCGCTGTTTGGCTTTTTGGGCGATGTGTCGCAGTATCAGATGGACTGGCCATTATTGGCGACTGTTACGGGATTGGCCATCACGGGCATTTTCATCGGTAATGGGCTGAGTCGGAAGGTGGATGGAGAAAAACTTAAAAAAGCATTTGGGTGGTTTGTATTGATCATGGGTATCTATATTTTGATTAAAGAATTTTACTTTGGCCCGTTTAAATAGGCTGTGGAACGGGAATGAATTATTTGATTGCAATTGTATAATTTTTTTGCAAAAAAATTATACAATTGCAATCAAATAATTCATTTACAGATAAAAATGCATAAAAAAATTTATTATTAAATAGATTTTTCGATGTTCTGAATGATCTGAAGAGGGCGCATCAATTAGTGCGCAGCCCAATAGCCTATTCAAGCAAGTCCGTTGTCTCGTGTCTTGTGTCTGAAGTCTTGTGTCCGAAGTCTTGCGTCCGAAGTCTTGTGTCCAAAGTCTTGTGTCCAAAGTCTTGTGTCCAAAGTCTTGTGTCCGAAGTCTTGTGTCCAAAGTCTTGTGTCCGAAGTCTTGTGTCCAAAGTCTTGCGTCTGAAGTCCTGTGTATGAAGTCTTGTGTCTGAAGTTTTGTGTCTGAAGTTTTGTGTCTGAAGTCTGAAGTCTTGTGTCCAAAGTCTTGTGTCCGAAGTCTTGTGTCCAAAGTCTTGTGTCTGAAGTCTTGCGTCTGAAGTCTTGCGTCCAAAGTCCTGTGTATGAAGTCTTGTGTCCGAAGTCTTGCGTCCGAAGTCTTGCGTCTGAAGTCTTGTGTCCGAAGTCTCGCGTCTGAAGTCTTGCGTCCGAAGTCTTGTGTCCAAAGTCTTGCGTCTGAAGTCTTGTGTCTGAAGTCTTGTGTCTGAAGTCTTGCGTCTGAAGTCTGAAGTCTGAAGTCTTGCGTCTGAAGTCTCGCGTCTGAAGTCTTATGTCTGAAGTCTTGTGTCTGAAGTCTTGTGTCCGAAGTCTTGTGTCCGAAGTCTTGCGTCTGAAGTCTTGTGTCTGAAGTCTGAAGTCTTGCGTCCGAAGTTTTGCGTCTGAAGTCTTGTGTCTGAAGTCTTGCGTCTGAAGTCTGAAGTTTTGCGTCTGAAGTCTTGTGTCTGAAGTCTCGCGTCTGAAGTCTTGCGTCTGAAGTCTTATGTCTGAAGTCTTATGTCTTATGTCTGAAGTCTTGTGTCTGAAGTCTGAAGTCTTGTGTCTGAAGTCTGAAGTCTTGTGTCTGAAGTCTGAAGTCTTGCGTCTGAAGTCTGAAGTCTTGTGTCTGAAGTCTTGTGTCTGAAGTCTAACTACTAAATATTTACTTAATATCATGAAAATAGAACAAATTTATACCGGTTGCCTTGCTCAGGGTGCTTATTACATCGAAAGTGCAGGAGAGGCCGTAGTGATTGATCCACTCCGGGAAATAACTGCGTATTTAGGGAAAGCGGAGAAGGATAACGCCCAAATAAAGTACGTTTTTGAAACGCACTTTCACGCCGATTTTGTCAGTGGTCATTTGGATTTAAGCAAAAAAACGGGTGCACCCATTGTCTTTGGCCCTACAGCCTCCCCTGATTTCGATGCCCACATCGCTAAAGATGGGGAAGAATTTAAGGTAGGTAAGGTAACTTTCCGGGTATTGCACACCCCGGGCCATACGATGGAAAGCTCTTGCTATTTGTTGATAGACGAAAATGGCAAGGAATGTGCTTTGTTCTCCGGTGATACACTCTTTATTGGCGATGTGGGGCGCCCCGATTTGGCGCAAAAAGCAGCCCACATGACGCAAGAGCAGTTGGCGGAAATCCTTTTCGATTCCCTGCGTACAAAAGTCATGACGCTGCCCGACGATATTATTGTCTATCCGGCACACGGAGCGGGTTCTGCCTGCGGCAAAAATATGTCGAAAGAAACTTTCGATACCCTCGGCCATCAAAAAGCGACCAACTATGCGTTGCGGGCTGATATGAGCAAAGCGGAGTTTGTAAAAGAAGTAACCACCGGCCTCCTGCCACCACCTGCTTATTTCCCACTCAATGTAGCCATGAACAAATTTGGCTATGACAGCATATACGAAGTGATCAAACGCGGTACACACGCACTTTCCCCGCGTGCATTTGAGACGGCAGCCAATGAAACCGATGCCCTCATCTTAGATACCCGCGATGCACAGGTGTTTTCAGAAGGTTTCATACCCAATAGCATCAATATCGGTATAGATGGTAGTTTTGCCCCCTGGGTAGGCGCACTCGTACCCGATGTGAAACAGCAAATTTTGTTGGTGACAGCACCCGGACGAGAAGAAGAAGTAGTCACCCGTCTTGCCCGGGTGGGTTACGACTTTTGTATCGGATACCTGTATGGAGGTTTTGAGGCATGGAAAGCCGCCGGAATGGAAACAGATACTATTGAGCGCGTAAATGCCGATCAATTAGCTGACATACTACGGGAGAATCCGGAAACAGCCGTGTTTGATGTGCGCAAAAACAGCGAATATGACAGCGAACACCTTGCTTCCGCAGAAAATGCGCCATTGGATTTCATCAACGAATCCATGTTGAGTATTCCAAAGGATAAAATAACCTATATACATTGCGCGGGCGGTTATCGCTCCATGATCTTTGCCAGCATTCTCCGTGCACGAGGTTACGATAATTTGATTGAAATAGCTGGTGGTTTCAAAGCCATGAAAGACAGTGGAAAATTTCAGATAACGGACTCCGTTTGCCCAAGTACAATCATATAATCATATCAACAAAGCAACAATATGCAACTTCTCTCCCATCCGTGGCCCTGGTGGGCTGCTGGCATCTTAATCGGACTCATTGTTCCGGCGCTGCTACTCGCAGGGAATAAATTTTTTGGCATTTCTTCCAATCTGCGCCATATCTGTGCGGCTTGCCTGCCTGCTAATATCTCCTTTTTTAAATATGACTGGAAAAAAGAAATATGGAATTTCTTTTTTGTTGGTGGTATAATGGCGGGAGCAGCCATCGCTGCAATATGGCTAAAAAACCCGGAACCCCTTCAAATTCATCCGACATTGGTCAGGGACCTGGCTGGCTATGGCGTCACCCAAATAGACGGGCTTGTTCCCCAAGACCTATTTAGTTGGGAAAGTTTGTTTACACTCCGTGGATTTATCCTGATGGTGGTGGGCGGATTTTTGGTGGGCTTTGGCACCCGCTACGCAGGCGGTTGTACCAGCGGACATTCCATCATGGGGCTTGCTAATTTGCAACTGCCCTCCCTGATCGCTACCATTTGCTTTATGCTGGGTGGCATCATCATGACTAACTTAATTTTACCCTTTATCCTAGCCCTTTAAACCTATGTCCATGACACAGCACACCTCCACTACTCCCGCTGATACCGATTTTGAAGTTCGCTCGCTCGATGCCATTTGTGTGAATGACTCAAGCCTGAGCCATCCGTGGTGGCATAACCTAAAATATACAATGGTCGGTATTGTTTTTGGTATTACATTCGTCAAAGCCGAAATCATTTCTTGGTTCAGGATTCAGGAAATGTTTCGATTTCAATCATTTCACATGTACGGCGTGATTGGTACTGCCGTTTTGGTGGCCGCATTGTCCGTTTTTTTGATAAAAAAATTCGGAATTAAAACTATTCACGGAGAAGAAATCAAATTTCAATCCAAATCTTTCAACAAAGGTCAGGTGATTGGCGGCTTGCTTTTTGGATTTGGCTGGGCGATGACAGGGGCCTGTCCGGGGCCATTATTTGCACAAATTGCTACTGGCGCATCGGTGGTTTTTGTTGTTTTGTTGAGTGCCATTGCCGGCACCTGGGTGTATGGGTATCTGCGGGAGAAATTGCCGCATTAAGGCTATGCAAGGATAACCCGGCGTAGATTGGTGATGCCCCGCCTGCGTTAGCCTCCCAGCCACATCTTAAACTCGCCAGCCCTTTCCCTGCTGATATACACGTCCTCCGGTGAAGCAGGTGTAGTGTCTATTTTCAAACGACCATTGAGGTGGGGATGAACGGTTTTGATCGCCTGTAAACGAATGGTCATGGACCGATTGATACGGAAAAAATCACGCGGTTGGAGCATTTTTTCCAGATCATCGAGTGAGTGATCCACAAAATATTTTTTCCCGGCATCCAGAAATGCCTGAGTCAGCCCGTCAGATGAACGGAAAAAGGCAATATCCACTGATTGAATGTAAGTGAATTGCTGCCCGGTTTTCACTAAAAAACGATCTTTGTAAACGGGTGTCTTAAAGTACTGAACCAAGGCGGCTATATCAATGGCTGGTGTTGTAGTATTGCGATGTTGTACTTTTTCTAATGCTTTGGCCAAATCATCGGGGTCAATGGGTTTTAACAAATAATCTACCGCATTGACCCTGAAAGCCTGCACCGCATATTGATCGAAAGCCGTAGTAAAAATCACAGGAGCCGTTATTTTTACCTGCCGAAAAATATCAAAGCTCAATCCGTCGGCGATTTGAATATCCATAAAGATTAATTCAGGAGCAGGTGCATTATGGAGCCATCGAACGGCTCCTTCTACCGAATCCAAGGTATCCAAAATCCGTATTTCCGGCATTTGAGCCAGCAACAACTTCGTGAGTTGTCGTGCTGCCGGAAGTTCATCTTCTATGATAAGGATTTGCATGGCTAATTAAAATTTATAAAAACGGATTATACTCTTTTTCATGCCGGATCGTTGTAGTAGCGCCGTGTCCGGAGTAAACAATAGTTTCGCCGGGAAGCGTAAAAAGTTGTTCTTTTATGCTTTGCAAAAGTTGCTGATGGTTGCCGCCCGGGAGGTCTGTTCTGCCGATACTTTCATAAAAAAGGACATCACCAGACAGCACAAAACTGGCTTCTTTGCACCAAAAAGATAAACTGCCGGGGGAGTGTCCGGGCGTAAATAAAGTCTTCAGTCGGGTTTTGCCAAAAGCAATGACATCGCCCGGCTGGATGAATGCAGCCGGAGCTGGCGGAATGTCATTGTATGGCACACCGTACATTTGGCATACTGTTGGGAACCTTTCCAATAATAATTGCTCATTGGGGTGTATTGCTAAACCCAAATTCCAGGTCTCGTGCACAAACCTATTGCCGAATACGTGATCTAAGTGACAATGGGTATTGATTAAAAGAACCGGGCGCAATTGATTTTCTATTATAAATTTGCGCAAAATTTCGCGCTCCGCTTCGGTATAACACCCCGGATCAAAAATGGCACATTCGCCACTGTCATCATAAACGATGTAAGTGTTTTCCGAAAACGGGTTAAACTCGAAAACTTGTACTTGTGTCATGAGAATAGTATGGAGTATAGAGATAATAGTATGGAGTAAGGAAATATCCTTGCAAAAAATTGATTATCAATTAAATGCTGAGAAACCGTTTTAAAACCCCTCACTGGTCGTAAAAACTTGCCTTTTGACGCTATATTTTGTTTGATTTTAATCAAATAAGTACTAAACAGATATTTGTTGATATTATGATATTGGGATATTATTTTGATAATCAATCAACAACCGCCAAATAAACAAATCAACAAATCAACAAATCAACAGATCAACACCTATGTACTGGCTCAATATTAAATACAATAAGCCTGAATCGGAGCGATTTACAACCCTGAATCCGGCCTTATTGCTCGAAACCATTAGCAAATTGGAGCAACGTATCTACGAGCGTTTCCCCAAATCAGGTTTACTCAATGTATGCCGTGAAATGCTCACGTTGGCAAAAGAATCAGATGCTTTGTCACAGCGATTAAAACCGCCAATATGGCCCCTTCGAGTGTTCATTTTTATCGCTTCCTCCCTATTGATTGGGCTGGTTTTATGGGCCTCTTTTCAAATAGTTACCCACTTTTCTTTAACTGCTGACGGGCTGCCCGATTTGTTGCAGGCCACCGAATCAGCTATTAACGAATTAATCTTCTTAGCCATTGCCCTGTTTTTTTTAGTGGGCATGGAAGCCCGCATCAAACGCCGTGCTGCTTTACAAGCCCTTCATCGGTTGCGCAGCATTGCACACGTAGTGGATATGCACCAGTTGACCAAAGATCCGGCACATCTCCTGTCAAAATCAGACATGACGGCTTCTTCTCCGGAGCGTATGCTGACACGTCATCAATTGGCGCGCTACTTAGATTATTGCTCTGAATTGCTGGCATTAAACGCGAAAATTGCCGCTTTGTTTGCACAATGTACCGAAGATGAAATATTGCTGAACTCCGTAAACGATTTGGAACAGCTGACACAGGGGCTTTCCGGCAAAATATGGCAGAAAATTATGATCTTGGATTTGGCGGAACAATAGGCGTTGGGATTGAGTTATTGATTGGACTCCTCCTTCCAAAGTGTTCTATCGCCAGCCGATACCCGTCCAAACCTAATCCCACGATTACCCCGGCGCATTTTTCGGACAGGTAAGAGTGGTGGCGATAAGCCTCCCGCTGGTGTACATTGCTGATATGTACCTCAATAACTGGTGTGGTAATAGCCCCGATAGCATCGGCGATGGCGATAGAAGTATGGGTATAAGCTCCTGCATTGAGTACGATACCATGCGCTTCAAACCCTATTCGATGTAGTTCATCAATAATCCCGCCTTCGTGGTTACTTTGAAAATAAGTGAGCTGTACCCGCGGAAACAACGCTGTCAATTCTTCAAAATAGGCTTCAAAAGTACGGTTTCCATAAACCGAGGGTTCGCGTTTGCCCAACAGGTTGAGGTTAGGGCCATTGATAATAGCAAGGTGCATACCAGAAATTTTTGCAAAAATAAGGTGAATTGCTCAATACTGCTTCCATTTATGTAAAAAATTGTACCTTTGCGTGCTATCTGCTGTAAAAATGGCCCAATCGCGCAAAACTGCTCCCGTTGTTAAAAATAATACCGCTCCAAAATCTGTAATGTCTTCCGTACTGCAAGATACGGGTAGGGTGCTGCCGTCGTTTTTTTATCAGGCACATTTACACGGTCTAATCCTGTTTATTTTGGCCATCTTATTGTATGCCAATACCCTAAATCATGATTTTGTTTTGGATGATGGCATTGTGATCACTGAAAACAAGCTGGTGCAACAAGGGATAAAAGGTGTTCCTGGTATTTTGTCTAAAGACACATTTTTTGGGTTTGTACAGGCGGAAGGCCGGGAACAAGTAGTCGCCGGGGGGCGTTATCGTCCGCTTTCACTGATATTGTTTGCCGTACTGCACCAATTAGTTGGAAATACCGCCTGGGTCTTTCATCTACTTACCGTTTTGTTATTTGCTGTCACGTGTGTCGTAATGTACCACACCGTGCGGTTATTGTTGGCGGGACGGGAATCTTTTTTTCTTTTGTTATTTCCTTTCGCAACTGCCCTTTTATTTGTGGTGCACCCCATTCACACGGAAGTAGTGGCCAATATAAAAAGTTGTGACGAGATATTAGCACTGCTATTTGGTTTAGTTGCTTTGTGTGCCGCGATAAAAGCCGTGGACACTGGCTGGGTGCATTGGAGTGTTTGGGCGGGGTTGGCTTTTCTGGCTGCTTGTTTGTCGAAAGAAAATGCAACGACATTTGTCGTAGTTATTCCTTTGGCCGTTTGGTGGTTCCGTAAAAAGAGCGATCTTCCAGAAAAAATATCCAACACCATCGATAGCGGCTATCGAAACAGTGTGATTGCCATATTCGGTGCTTTTTTATTGTTTTTGTGTATCAGATGTGCCATTCTTGGCTGGTCTTTTGGCGCTGCCCCGCCGGAGCTGCTCAATAACCCGTATTTGAAATTGGTCAATAATACCTGGATTCCATTTACTTTTTCGGAAAAATTAGCAACCATTTTTTATTCCTTAGGGCAATATATCTATTTGCTCATTTTTCCGCACCCACTCACGCATGATTATTATCCCAATCATGTAGCGCTTACAACCTGGAGCCATCCAATGGCTATTTTAAGCCTGCTGGTACACATTGGCCTCGCCCTGTACGCCATATTGGGGCGCTACCAACGCGATACCGCCCGATTTGGCATTTTGTTTTACCTGATTACCCTGAGTATCGTATCAAATATCGCGTTTCCCATTGGCACCCATCTGGGAGAACGATTCGTATTTATCCCGTCATTGGGTTTTTGTATGATAGTAGCTGCCGGAGTGGTATATGCATCCAAAAAAGGAACGCAATTAACGTTAGCCTTGAGTATTCTGGGAATCATCACGGTATTATACGCCACTAAAACAACCTTGCGCAACCCGGTGTGGGCCAGCAACGAGCGCCTGTTTCTGACAGATGTCAAAACTTCTGCCAACAGCGCAAAAGCCAACAACGCCGCCGCCGGAGTGCTACTCAATCAGGCATTAAAAGAACAGAACACTCCTAAAAAGCAGTCGCTGTTTCAACAGTGCATGGTTCATGCCGACAAAGCCATTGCCGTATACCCTGATTTTTCTGATGCCTACGCCATTCGTGCCAGAGCGCGGTATTTTTTGAATCAATATGATGCTTCCATTGCGGATTATCGGAATGCCATCCGATTGGCCGCTGACAGACCGGAGCACAAAAAAAACCTGGCGATGGCATTGCGAGATGCGGGCCAATTTTACGGCGAACAAAAAAATGATCTTCTCATGGCTAATCAATACCTCAACGAGTCCTGGCAACTTTTCGACAAAGACCCGGAAACGGCATGGTTGCTGGGAGTCGTGTCTTTAATGCAACAAAACTACCCGAAAGCGATTAACTGGTACAGTAAAGCGCTAGAACTTTCACCCGAAAACCCTACGTATCTTTTTGACCTCGGTACCGCTTGTATAAATGCTGGAGATCAGGTGCGTGGTACATCATTGCAACAACAAGCCCTGAAAATCAACCCAAAACTATTGGAGGCACGGCAATGAATTAGTTGATGGTGCTCGCATGGATTTTTTTGCAAAAAAATCCATGCGAGCACCATCAACTAATTCATTTACAGATATAACGTCAGGATATAGTGGAGCGGTTAAACGTGGAGAACTGCTCGTAAAAATTGATTATGTCCCTCAGTTCTTCAATTCCTCATTCCTCAATTCCTCATAATTAATATATGGCTCAATCGCGCAAACAAAATCCTGCTGCCAAATCGGGTATCCCTAAAGTGCCTGCTGCTACCGTATTACCCGCTGTCTTTGAGGTGCTGCCACCTTTTTTTAGTAATATCCGGTGGCAAAGTGCCGTCATTTTTGGCGTGGCATTTTTATTGTATGTCAATACCCTGACGCATGGTTTTGTGTTAGACGATGGTATTGTCATCACCGATAATATGTTTACCAAAGAAGGTGTTAAAGGCATTCCCGGATTGTTGTCAAAAGATACTTTTTTTGGTTTTTTTAAAGTAGAAGGGAAAGATCAGTTAGTGTCCGGAGGCCGGTATCGGCCGCTTACACCGGTATTATTTGCCCTTTTATATCAAATTTTTGGCAATGCACCCTGGGCGTTTCACTTGTTGACCATCCTGCTGTTTGGTGCAACCTGTGTGATGTTGTACCGCACCCTGTTGTTATTGCTGGCACCCCGGGGCGAGTCCTACGCTGCTTTATTTTCGTTTGTAGCGGCCATTTTGTTCGCCGCACACCCCATCCATACAGAAGTAGTGGCCAACGTGAAAGGTTGTGATGAAATAGTAACCCTTTTGTGTGGTCTCGGCGCGCTATATTGCGCATTGAAATCTTCCGATACCGGAAAAATGTCGTGGAGCATCGCCGCTGGCATTACTTTTTTCTTGGCCTGCCTCTCCAAAGAAAATGCCGTGACTTTTGTGGTGATCGTACCTTTGGCCTTGTGGTGGTTTCGCAGCCAGTCGCCAACCTTATCCAAAACAGGCGGCTCGCCGGAATACAACCCGCCTCATTGGGGCGGGGCTGTAGCCATCGTAGCCGCTTTTGTGGTGTTTTTTGCGTTGAGGGGCACCATTTTGGGTTGGCGATTTGGTGTCGCCCCGATGGAACTCATGAATAACCCTTATTTGAAAATCTCCGGCGACCATTGGGTATCTTATACTTTTTTGGAAAAAATGGCGGCTATTTTTTATACCTTGTGGAAATATATCTCCTTACTCTTTTTGCCACACCCGCTCACTCATGATTATTACCCCAAACAAATAGCGGTCATGTCTTTTTCTAATCCAATAGCCCTGTTGAGTTTAGTTGGGCATATTGGATTGTTTCTTTATGCGGTGACCGGTAGGCAGCAGCGCGATCCTATCCGTTTTGGCATCCTGTTTTATATCCTTACGCTGAGCATCGTCTCCAATATCGTTTTTCCCATCGGCACCCACATGGGCGAACGTTTTGCTTTTATGCCATCGGTTGGTTTTTGTATGATTGCAGCAACCGGAATTGTATATTTATCCAAAAATGGGACAAAATTAACTACCGCATTGGCCGTTTTGGGTATTATCACCTTGCTATACAGTCTTAAAACCGTACTCAGAAACCCCGTTTGGGCCAGTAATGACCGTTTATTCCTCACCGATGTCAAAGTGTCGGGCAATAGCGCTAAAATACGGAATGCCTGCGGCGGAACCTTGTTTGATATGGCTGGTCGCGAAACCGACGAACAGAAAAAGCAATCCTACTACCGCGAATGCATAGGCCACTTGAATAAGGCCCTGGAGCTGTATCCCAATTACTCCGATGCCTTTGTCACCCGTGCAGGTGCGCAATTTTTCCTGAAACAATATGACGGAGCCATTGCGGATTATCGTCAGGCCATCCGACTAGCACCGGAAAAGCCCGAATACGTTACCTATCTTGCAGTATCCCTCCGGGACGGCGGCAAATATTATGGTGAACAAAAAGGGGATTTGGCAACAGCCCTTCGCTACCTCACCGAAGCCTGGCAAATTTCGGATAAAGACCCCGAAGTGGCACGTCTGCTGGGTGTTGCCAATGGCATTCAGGGTAAAAATGCGGAAGCGATTACCTGGTTTTCAAAAGCAGTGGAACTGGCTCCTGAAAACCCTTCCTATATCTATGACCTCGGAACATCCTATTACAATGGCGGAGACCCTGCAAGAGGAACAGAATTGCACCAAAAAGCCCTGAAAATAAACCCAAACCTGATAGAAGAACGGAAAAAGGAGCGATAGTCATGAGTTATGAGGGAGGAATTATGAGTTATGAGCTCCGTAAAGAGTACCTAAAACACTAAAACACTAAAACACCCATTTTTTGTGGAATACGACGAATTTGGATTTGAAATAGAAACAGAAAAACCTGTTCAGGGCGAACGCGAAGCGACTCCTGAAGCGCCACACGTATCCATCCGCCAGCAATTTCCGGAATCGGGTGAGTACCTCGGCGGCACCAGTGACGGTTGGGAATACCGCACGGTATTTGCGGGCGCTAATTTGGCGTACACCTATAAGATGTTGCGCGAGTTTCTACAGGAGGAGGGCTACGGAGATATTCCTTTGCCCGATGCTGCTGAAGACCTGAAACTGTTTCGCCGACCACGCGGTCAGATTCAGTTATTTGCTGAACGCGGCTATATACATAATCCGATTAAAATATTATTTCCGGAAAAACCTAAACAACGAGGTGTGCTCATTCTGTGCATTTACAACGAGCGCGTCCCTCAACATTTACTGCGATTTCATAATGTCTTATGAGTAGTTGAACAAAATAGTTACTAAGCAGTTAAGTACGGATTAACCCCGAAACTTATCCGTAATCCAGTACTGCTTTACAACCCCATTGCGCTATTGCGGTACAAGCCTAACCATGTTGTTCAAATTTTTGCGTACAATAAAAATTTTTCTATATTTATTTATCTGTAAATGAATTAATTAATTAATTCCCGTTACGCCATGCAATTATATCTCCATGATACCCTGCGCTTTCTTTCTAAGATGACTCTGCGGCGCGCCTGGAATTTTGTAAAAGTGTTGTCCTCTTACTATGTGACCCGTTGGTTGCAAAAGCCGGTTCAATGGGGCCTTCCGGTCACGGTGAGTATGGAACCCACCACTGCCTGCAATTTGCGCTGCCCTGAATGCCCCTCCGGTTTGCGGGCATTTACCCGGGATACCGGCAACCTGAAATCTGATTTTTTTAGAAAAACATTGGAGGAACTCCACCGCGATCTGACCTATTTGATCTTTTATTTTCAGGGAGAGCCGTACATTAACCCACAGTTTTTAGAAATGGTCAACCATGCCCACCAGAAAGGCATTTACACCATCACCAGCACCAACGGCCATTTTTTAAATAATGAAAATGCGCGAAAAACGGTAGAATCGGGCCTCGACCGGCTCATTATCTCCGTAGATGGCACCACACAGGAAACTTATGAACAATATCGAATTGCCGGAAAATTGGAGAGCGTGCTGCAAGGTGCCCGCAACGTAGTACGCTGGAAAAAGGAGCTGCGTTCCAAAAGCCCGCATATCATTTTTCAGTTTTTGGTGGTTCGGCCCAATGAACATCAAATACCCGATATTTATCAATTAGCCAAAGAAATAGGCGTAGATGAAGTAAAATTAAAAACGGCACAGGTCTATGATTATGAACATGGCAACCCGTTAATACCAACCCTCGATCAATACGCCCGATACCGCCCCACACCCGACGGGCGTTGGGAAGTGAAACACGCATTGGACAACCATTGTTGGAAATTGTGGCACGCCTGCGTCATTACCTGGGATGGCATTGTAGTACCGTGTTGTTTTGATAAGGATGCCCTGCATCGGCTGGGTGACCTGAAAAAATCAACCTTTCCTGAACTTTGGCAGGGTGAGTTGTATCAAAATTTTCGCCGTTCGTTGCTGCGTGGCCGCGATCAGATTGATATATGCACCAATTGTACGGAAGGGTGTACCGTATGGGCGTAGACCGGGGTCATCCCTGCCCAGCCAATCAATTATTACCAAGTGGCCGACATTGGAGCTCATTTAACTTTGATTTTGCCGCATCACTTCATACAGCGCAATACCCGTCGCTACGCTAACATTAAACGAATCAAAAGAAGACGCTTGTGGAATTTTCGCTACCACATCGGCCATCTTTAACAATTTTGGATGTACCCCGGTGCCTTCCGAACCCATGAGCAGGGCCGTTGGTTGTTTGAAATTCACGGCATAAATCGGCACAGAACGATCTGTCAACGCGGTAGCCACCACCTGTACGCCCGATTGTTGCAAAAACTCTACTGTAGAAAAAATACTACGCACCCGGCAAACAGTGATCCGGGCCAGCGCACCAGCGGAGGCTTTCATGGCTTCTTCGTTGGCGGGTGCAGCACCCGATTGCGGCACAATGACGGCTAAGGCACCTGCACATTCTGCCGAACGGCAAATGGCCCCAAAATTGCGTACATCCGTGATGTTATCCAACAACACAAATAAAGGTACGGTATCCGATTCCATGAACAGTGGCAGGAGTTCTTCCAATGACTGATATTCCACCGCAGAGAGTTGTGCCACCACTCCCTGATGCGCGCCACGTACCATTTTATTGAGCCGCTCCCGTGGCACCACCTGAAGCGGAATGTTGTGTGCTTTGGTCAGGTGACGAATCTCTTTTTCCATTTCCCCCCGTATGCCCTGTTGAAAAAACACCTTGTCCACCGGTTTTCCGGCTTCAATGGCTTCCACTACCGGGTGGTGGCCGTATATAGTTAGTTCGTCGGTCATTTCCCGATAAAGATGTGGCGTTTGGCAATGCGGGGAGAAGTTTCATCCGCACGGCGCATAAATAGCAGGTCGTAGTATTCACCATTCACCCATTTATCCACCATATTGTCGTAATATTTGCTGCCGGGATTGCCCGATTGGCCACCGGGATAAACCCCTATGGCTTGTAGAGAATCGCCGAGTTGTACAATCATTCGCCAGGAAGGACCATGCGAATTACTCAGCGCATTGGGCGCAGAGCGGTGTCCCCCGGTAATCAGCCCCGTTCTGCTGAAAGCCGGAATTCGGGCTAGGTGTCCGATGGTAAGGCCGCGAAACTCCCCCCATTTAGTACTTTTCGTGGGATCATTTCGGAAATATTGCTGCATGGCTTTAAAAGATGAATTAACTACTTGCCGGGCATTTTCACGTACAGTAGTCGTAGCGGTCACATCAAAAAAACGGTTGAGCGTATCTGTTTCCAGCATTTCAATCAATCGCCAGGGCTCCGGTGTCAGTACCGATATTTTTTGAGCCTGAAGTGCTTTCATCTCATCCCAGGTTTGGGTGTAGAGCGAATCGAACCAGACATTATAACGCGTAGGGGCGGTCAGGGCTGCTTCATAGCGGTAGTTCCACGATTGGAGTTCGCGTACTATTGTTTGGCCGTCAGCGTCTAATTCATTGCGATTCAGCATTTTCAGCATCAGGGGCAGCGCATCGGCAGCGCGTTGGCTGAAATTATCCAATTGCATGGTTTTCATGCTGTCGAGGGTGGCTTTTTGCATGTTTTCTAACCGGTTATAGATACGTCGGCTTCTGTAATCTTCAAAATCGCCCAAATAGAAATAAGGATAAGTGGGCGGAGTGGAATGTTGATTGGCAGAAAAAACAAACCCGCGCCCCGGATTTTTCATAGCAGGTATCTGATCGTTTGGAATATAATTGTGCCAATTATTTTCCCAGCGGGCACCATCCTGAATAAAACGTCCCTGTTCCGGCGCCCTTACGGGAAAGCGCCCCTGTACCGTGATGCCTATATCGCCACTTCGGGAAGCAATTACGATATTTTGCCCCGGCACATCGTGGCCATTGATTGCTTGTCGATAATCTTCATAGCTTGTTGCCTGACTAAGCATGGGTAATACTTCCATGGGATTGACATCGGGGCCATCATGACTGGCCCAACGAAGGGCACAATCGCGCAGCGGATGTTTTTTGTCAAAATCATAAACAATCGGTCCGAAAACAGTATAACGCACCGTATCTAAGAAGTCGGGCTTGCCCAAAACACCTATTTTTTCTAATTCTATTCTGACGGTTGGTGTCTCCCGATCCAAGACGTATTGTGTTCGGTTGTCATCTTTCCAGCGAATTTGATACCAATCGCTTACATCCATACCGACATTGGTAACGCCCCAGGCAATATACTGATTAAATCCAATGATAATGCCCGGAACGCCCGGTAAAGAAACGCCATAAGCATTTTGCTGTGGCGTATGTATCTGCACCTGATACCATATAGAAGGGAGGTTAAGGCTTAAATGCGGGTCATTGGCTAAAATGGGTTGTCCGGAAAGGGTACGTTTGCCACTGACGGCCCAGTTGTTGCTGCCAACCCGATAGCGTTCTATCGCATTTTCCGGGTCGGGTATTTCAAAAAAATCATTTTGACGCGTACTTTGATGCATTTGAAACCCTACATCGCCCGGATGCACAACAGTGGCAGATGCCGGGACAGGCAAAGTCCGCATACCTACCCATTGCCCGGTATCGGGGATAATCGGTTTTTGCCGGGGATTCCAAAGGGGGTAAATAGAATCGAATGCCGCCCGCCCAAATGCTTCTAAGGTGTTGGTAGATTCCAGATCATCTTCTCCGGAGCAAAGCATATCGGCCATTCCTTCCAGCACAAAGGATGTTTTCATGACCGACCATTTTTCGGGTTTGTAATTCAATAATTTAAATTCAATGGGATAATCTGCCGGCTTCAGTTGTGCTATCCAGGCATTTACTCCGGCAGTATAAGCCTCCAGCTGTTTCATACTTTCAGGCGATTTGCGCCAGGCAACTAAATTGTTTTGAGCCGCCATAACCATGCCCCGTCTGCGCGTCATTCTATCGGTATTTAAGGTACGTTCACCTAATACTTCCGACAGCCGCCCGGAGGATTTGCGCACCGTCAGGTCCATTTGCCATAAGCGATCACGAGCAGTCAGATACCCTTGCACCATAGAAGCATCTTCTAAGTTTTCCGCAAAAATGTGTGGTATCATCAGGTCGTCAAAAACCACTTCAACCTTGCCTTTCAAACCGGGTAGTGCATCCGCCAGATTCAATCGTTCTCTGAGCGGTTCTGCATTTTTCCAAAAACCGGAGAAGGGGTTGAAAAAACGGCCCAAAGGCGGTAAGTTTTTGTCGGGCAGTACTTGTGGGGTAGACAAACGCCATAAGGCAACGCAGGTAATGCCGAGCGCTGCTATAAACTTGATAATACGGAATAGCATGGTAAATCAGTTGGAGGCTGTTTGGAAAAGGTTTTGCAAAATGAATAAATTTGGAATTGGGCGTGCGCAAAGGTACTAAAAAACGCCTTTTTAGTGCGATTAATGTGAAAAATTGTGCTTATTTTGGCTCAAATCAACAGATGTTAAAAAAAAGTTAAAAAAAACACAAAAAAAATGTTCAAAAATTTGTCCGTATGCAGCAATAAGCCTTAATATTGCACCAAGTAGTTTTTGTGTTTATTTGTTTGGGTTAGAATCCCTCGCCGCAATAGGTGGAGGGATTCTTTTTTTATAGATACTTATGACCATTACCGAAGCACAGCAAACCGTTGACCACTGGATCAAAACTATTGGTGTACGGTACTTTAGCGAATTGACGAATACCGCCCTTTTAATGGAAGAAGTTGGGGAAGTAGCCCGGCTCATGGCCCGAATGTATGGCGAACAGTCTTTTAAAAAGACAGAATCGTCAGCGGATGCCGCTGCGCAACTCGCTGATGAAATGGCGGATGTGCTGTTCGTATTGATCTGCTTAGCCAATCAAACCGGCATTGATCTCGAAAATGCCTTGCAGCAAAATTTGCAAAAGAAGACCCTCCGCGACAAAGACCGGCATAGCAGCAATGAAAAATTGCGTTAATCCACCGTAGTCACTTTCAACATATTAGTTCTAAGCCGTTTATGCATGGGCATAGAGCCGGTATTGATCACAATATCGCCAGATTTTACATAACCCCCTTTTTTGAGGATGTTAGTACAATCTTCAATTGTCTCATCGGTCGTATTAAACCCGTTGTAATAAAAACATTGTACGCCCCAAAGCAGGTTCATGGTATTCAGCATCTGCGGTGAATCGCTAAAAATGAAAATTTTTGCGTTGGGACGAAAACTACTCACTTTATAAGCCGTATATCCCGAACTTGTCATGCCAATAATACCTTTTGCATGAATTTCCTCGGCCACCCGACAGGCGTTAAAACAAATGACATCCGATTGGAAAATACTGGAGCGTTCTACAGCACGTGGTCGTTTAGTTTCGATGTGTGGCCAGTAATGTTTTTCTGCTTCAGTAATGATGCTGGACATGGTTTTTATCACCAATGCAGGAAATTTCCCGACCGAAGTTTCGCCACTCAACATCAGCGCATCGGCACCATCCAATACCGCATTCGCCACATCGGTTACTTCCGCACGAGTAGGTGAAGGATTGTTGATCATGCTGTCCATCATTTGAGTGGCTACAATCACCGGACGTGCATATTGCATACACAATTGCACAATCTCCTTTTGGGTAATCGGCAATTCAGCAATCGGCATTTCTACTCCGAGATCGCCACGGGCTACCATGATGCCATTAGCTGCCTGAATGATTTTACGAATATTTTTTACAGCCTCCGGTTTTTCTATCTTGGCCATGATCTTTGCCGGATGCCTGCGTTCTTCTACTATGCGTTTCAAATCGGTTATGTCCTCAGCGCGCCGTACAAAGGATAATGCAATCCAGTTGACCGGTTGCGTGAGGATGAACTCCAAATCTTCCCGATCTTTATCCGTCATGGAAGGCAGACTGACATTGGTATCCGGGAGGTTTACGCCTTTATTGCTGCTCAAAATACCGCCGTGGAGGCATTTTAACCGCACCGTATCGGTCTTATTGGTTTCTACTACCTCAAATACCAATTTACCGTCGTCCATCATGATCCGCTCCCCTACTTCGCAGTCTGAAGCAAATTGCTCGTAAGACATATAGATTTTCTCCATTGTCCCCATTACTTTTTCGTTTACGAGCGTAATAATATCGCCGGGAGCCAGCGGAAGAGCGTTATTGGCAATTTCGCCAACCCGAAGTTTAGGCCCTTGCAAATCAGCCAAAATACCAAGGTGCATCTGATATTTTTCATTGATCGCCAAAACATGTTGAATGACGGACGCATGAGCTTCATGCTTGCTGTGACTAAAATTGAGGCGAAAAATATCCACCCCCGCTTGTGCCAGCTCAAGCAATTTTTCGTAGGAATTACAAGCGGGGCCAACTGTGGCTACTATTTTGGTGTTCTGAGAACCGTCTTTGCGCATAAATGTGATGAGTAAAAGTCTTTAGCAGGTAATTCTACAAGTTGGCAGTTGGCAAGTTGTAAATACCCGTACCGTAATTTTGCGCAAATTTAAGGCCATATTTCTATTTTTGTATGTTTTATACATTATATTTAGCATTAAAACAATTTAAATGTTTATAATATTGCACTTATCATTTGTTAAAAATAGAATTATATTCTTAATTTTTATTAAAAACAACTATTTATTGTGAAATAAAATATTTTTTTTTAAATAAATATGGTTTCAGTTAATGAAAACCAATATAATCGGGCAGTTGTTATGTCAATTAACCCATCCTAATAACCAGTACTCACTTAGTAAACTAAACCTATTCTTTCTCTGATGGTATCCAAGGTATCCATCAGCCCGATGGAAAAATCCAGGGGAATCAAATCGCTTTCCAATTTACCTGCCAAAAGGCAATCGTTGACATGGGCGGCTTCAAACTGATACCCCCAACCTTCATAAGACAGATCAATAGTTTCCGATTTTTCTTCCCGGCCATCGTATTGCACTACGGTCAGTTTATGCGTATGGTGAAATGGCGGATGCAGGTAGATATGGCCTTCCGTTCCATAAATATAAGCCTCGAGCGGCGTGTTGGATCGCACGGTGCTGTGCCCCGAGGCTAAGCCCTTACCCGGATATTGAAAGGTGAACACACAGGAATCGTCCACATCGGTTTCAGCAAAGGTAGCCGCCGCCTGAATATCCTCTTTACGGGGTATACCCATCACAAAAAGCGCCAGCAAGGCAGGGTAAATGCCAATATCTAACAAAGTTCCGCCTCCAACGGATTTATTGAACAGGCGAGAGGTTGGATCAAATGCGGCATAAAACCCAAAATCAGCTTTAACGGTGTGTACCTGGCCGATTACACCCTGCTCTATCAGGGAAAAAGCGCGTTGTGTGGCGGGTATAAACCGCGTCCAAAGCGCATCCATTAAAAATACTTTTTTGCGCCGTGCTGCTTCCATCATCCTGCGGGCATCTACTACATGGATGGCAAGGGGTTTTTCGCACAAAACTGCCAAACCATGCTCCATACACATCAGCGTATTTTCGCAATGCAGATTGTGCGGGGTAGCAATATAGACCACGTCCAAATCGGGGCAATGAACAATGTCTTCGTAATGACTATAAGCATGGGCAACACCATATTCCGCTGCAAAAGATTGAGCACGTTCCGGTGAGGTAGAAGCCACTGCGTGCAGTCGTGCATTGGGTACACCTATGAGATCGTCGGCAAATTTTCGGGCAATTCTGCCCAGACCTATTATTCCCCAGTTAATCATAAACTATGTTGTTTAAGAGTTATTGGTTTCACGACTGTGGACTGTCTGACTGCCGACTGTCTAAGTGTGGATTGTGGACTGTCTTGACTGTGGACTGTCTGATTGTGGACTGTCTGACTGTGGACTGTCTTCACTGTGGACTGTCGGACTGTCTGACTGTGGACTGTCTTCACTGTCGATTTATCTATTCTTTTTCCAATGTTTTCCAGTTAATATCCTTGTAGGTATCTGCCACAATGGCACCCAGCGCCGAGAACAACAAAGCAGCGAGCAGCGAAGCAATAATAATCACCGAACGAAATGGGCGGCTTTTCGTCAACGGGCGTTCGGCAGTTTCTATCACTTGCAAAGAAGGAATCTTCGTATTGTAAGCGGATTTCATCTGGTTGAAGCGCTCCATATCATAAGTAAGCTGTTTGCGTGCCTGGAAATGGCGGTCCGCAATGACGGCCACCATGGGTGCTCCTTGCTTGAAGCGGTCTAACGTCAGGTTGTCACCATCGGCATCGGCTACTTTCAGGCTGCGCCGCTCACTTTCAAAAGCCTTTTTATTTGCTTTTATATAAGCGATTGTATCCCGTGGAATCAACGGATTCTTTTCCAATTCTGCAATACGGGCATCGGCGCGCACAATCTCCGCCTGCGTGTAAGACAACTGATCAGACAATCGTTCGCCCGCCGCTGCCACATCATAAATACTGTAACGCGCCTGCAATATTCTTAAACTATCGGCTAACATATTGATTTCAACCGTTTTATGGCGAATATTATCTTCAAATGCCATCAAAATATTAGCCTGGCTGTTTTTTATCAGGCGTTGGCCGAATTCATCTACCTTGATGCGGGCGGCATTAGCCATATCCATAGCAAAAAGCGGATCCGTATCTTCAATGCTGAGTTCAATGGCATCGTTTTTGTTTTTTTGCGCGGAATAGAGTTTTAGCAGTTGTTTTCGCACTTTATTAGGTGCTTCCTTTTGGGTGGAATCTATACCATAGTGCTCAAATAACCTGAATTTTGTCACCAAAAAATCAAGCAGCTCCTTGCTATTGGCCATTTCATCCAACCGATCCAAATCCCGATCATTACCGAAATAATTAGTGATTTGGCTACTGTAACCGAAAATCATCTCCGGGTTGGCCAACTCGGGATTGGAAGGATAAAAAATGGTGGTGGATTGATAATAATTATCTAAAAAAAGCGAGACAATAATACTTCCCACAAGCGTCACGACGCACACATTTCGAATGGTTTTCCTCCAACGGTAAAGCGATTTTAATACACCGAGGAGATTATCGCGTTGATCCATACACTTCTAAATTGCTGTTGATTAGGGCGCAAAGGTACGAAAGGGTTTGAATTATTCCCCTGAATCGAATTAACCTTTCCGTATTTTCGCGTACACAATATTGTCAGATTCCATTCCATGTGCGGTCAGGTAGGCATCCGGGTCATCACAGGCGGTCAAAAAACCGTCCTGATGGATGGTAAAAGCGCAATAATTTAATTGATTCAACAAATTATGCGCCCGCCGATGCGCCTGATTGTGGCGGGAGACCTCCAAATATTCCATAATAATAAAGGGATGGTGCTCCCGCAAAGTGACCTGAAGCCCTTTGATAACCTCTTCTTCCGCACCTTCCACGTCTATTTTAATGGCAACAGGTTTTAATTGCTTCGTTTTTACCAGATCATCCAACGCAATGGTCTCTACTTCCATCTGTTTTGGCGGAAAAGACTTGTACCACCGCTGTTGTTCAAACTGTCGAATGTCGGTCGTGTTATACTCCGAAAACAAGACCGGAAATTCAAAAAAAGCAATTTTTGTCCCTGAAATATGCGATACCGCCTGGTGAGTGACCTGAATATGGGCAATACCTGCGGTATTTTTTTTTAATAATTCAACAGTACTTTGCGAGGCTTCAAAGGCATAAACAGCACCTGTTTTACCCGTCAATGCTGCGGCCAATAGCGAAAAGTAGCCAAAATGCGCTCCCACATCCAGCACGGTGTCCCCTTCCTGTATGTTTTTTATAAAAAAACGCGCCAGGCGAATTTCAGAATCGTGGGTCTTGCCACCCGTGAGGTACAAATCGGTGCCGGCAGGCAGCAAGACCTGCATTTTTGCGCCAAAAAAAGTAATGGCTTGTTTTAGTACCCCTTTTTTTGTAAAAGGATAAATAAATGACTGGAAAAAGGTGGCATACCCGTATCGAACCGGGTGATGCCACAATCGCTCCCATTTGGAGCCTTTTGCCAAAGATAATACCTTATCTAACTGCTCAAGCATCAATAGCATATCAAAAAGAGAAAGTGTCGGGGTGCGACAGAGGGGCAAAGGTAGAAACTCTTACCTTTATTCTGCTCAACTTTCTGAAAGAAGCGCTGCCGGATTAAAAAAAGTGAAAAAAATAGCATTTTAGGAACACAAAAAAATAGATGCAGAATATTATCAGGTATTTGTACATTTGTGGCCTAAAATTTAAAAGGTGCCACGACCACTCCATATAGTAATGGTCGAACCGATGACCAATCACCACTGCTTGAAATGGCTCGACAAAAATCAATTTCGCCCACAACCCCTCCAATCAAACCTAAAACCGAAAGTAACCGGCATAAAGACTACGATCATGTATTTCAGAAGGATTTAGATGAAATATGGAGGCCCTTGGTGCAGAAGGTATTAGGTTTAGGGGCATTGAACGCCATTAACCTCAAAAACACAAAAATTCGTCGCACCTTATACCGGGAGCCAGATGTTTTATTGGCCGAATTGGACGAAAAAGGCGGACATATTCGTACGATTCACATAGAAATCCACTTGAAAGATGAAATAGAGATTGGGTTTCGGGCGGCAGAATACGCGATAATGGAGTATCGGGAGTTCCGAAAGCCCGTAAAGATATTCATTATTTATATCGGCAATGGTAGAAGTGTACACATCCCGACTGTTTTGGATGGGGGCTGTGTGCAGGTGGAAATAGTATTAATCCACCTCAATTCCATTCCGGCGGAGGTGTTTATTCATTCAGATTATCCTGGGGAAGTAGTTCTGGGAATTTTGGGTGATTTTGGGACAGAGAAGGAGGAGGTAATCATCAGAAAAATCATCCTGCAACTGCAAAATCTGATACCGGATCAGGAAAATTTGCAAAAATATTGCAAACATTTGGAGATATTGTCAAACATCCGTAAATTGCAGCCTGAAACTATAAAACAATTGAGTGCTATGCCCATTACGTATGATTTAAAAACAGATTTGCGCTACCAACAGGGCCGTGAAGAAGGTCTTGTGGATGGTGTTATAAAAGGTATCAAAGAAGGCCATGAAAAGGGCTTCACCGAAGGTATAAAAAAAGGTATCGAAAAAGGTATCGAAAAAGGCCGTGAAGAAGGTATCGAAAAAGGTATCGAAAAGGGCCGTGAAGAAGGCCGTGAAGAAGGTATCGAAAAAGGCATCGAAAAGGGCCGTGAAGAAGGTATCGAAAAGGGCATCAAAAAAGGTATCGAAAAGGGTATCAAAAAAGGCCGTGAAGAAGGTATCGAAAAAGGTATCGAAAAAGGCCGTGAAGAAGCGTTAATCATAGCCATAGGAAGAGTGATGGCGAAATTTCCGCATTTTTCAGATCAGGAAATTGCGGAAATCTTTGAATTGTCTGCGGAGCGGATTTCGGAGTTACGCGCTTTATGGTCGGAGCGTCAGGCTACTGGGGAAGCGCAGAATAAGTAATTCGGAAAAATACCCTCTCTATGAATACCGGAAAAATCACGCAACCGCTGCGCTGGTTAGGATTGATGCATTTTGTAGATCAGGTCAAGTATCTATATCAAAAAGTAAAAAACCGTCAGAAAAACGCACATTTCAAAGTTCAACACCCGGATACAGCACTCCCTCCGGATTATATGTTGTTTGAAGCGTTTCAATTAGACCATCAAAAATATTACGAAGGCGGTGCGCAATCGGCCCGGATGATCGTGGATTTAATCCTGCCCCATGCAGCGCCCGGGGTGCTTCGGGTGTTAGATTGGGGATGCGGTCCGGCTCGAATTGTCCGGCATTTGCCCAACTTGCTGCCCGTGGGCAGTATTATTTTTGGTACCGATTACAATACTCGCACGGTTGAATGGTGCCGGCAACACATAAAAGGTGTTACTTTTTCGCAAAATAACCTTCATCCGCCGACTACTTATTCCGATCAGTTTTTTCAGGTTATTTATAGCCTGTCGGTGTTGACCCACCTGTCAGAAGCCAGCCATCAGGCATGGTATAGCGAACTGATGCGAGTGGCCAGCCCTGGTGCTGTGCTGTTACTCACTACTCAGGGACAGGCTTTTTGCGAAAAACTTACGAAAACAGAACAAAATCAATTCAAAAACGGGCAGTTAGTTGTGCGCGGCAATGTGGTGGAGGGGCACCGGGTGTATTCAGCATTTCATCCTGCTGCTTACATGCAAGCACTTTTTCAAGGCAGTGCAGTGGTTTTGGAGCACCTTCCCGGATATCCCCAAAATTGGGGCATTGAACAGGATATTTGGATCATTCGAAAAATAAGTGCACCTTGAATATAGGCATTATTGGCAGCGGTATTAATGGTTTATTTACCGCCTGGTATTTAAAAAAAGCAGGGCATCAGGTCACCGTTTTGGATAAAGGTGACGGTACGGACAGTTGTTCTCACGGAAATGCGGGCATGATCGTACCCAGTCACATCATCCCCCTCTCGGCACCTGGCATGGTGGCCAAAGGACTGCGCTGGATGCTGCGTGCCGACAGCCCGTTTTATATTCGCCCGCGTTTGCACCAGGATTTAATTCGCTGGGGCTGGTTGTTTTATAAAAATGCTAATGCTGCGCACGTGGAGCGTTCCATTCCCGTGTTGCGCGATTTGAGTTTACTCAGCAAACAACTCTATCAGGAATTTGTCCGGGAGGCCCCGTTTAATTTTGGCTGGCACGAACGCGGCTTGCTCATGTTGTATCAAACCCCTGCAATGGCACACGAAGAAGCCGAAGGAGCGAGTATTGCCAATCACGCAGGTATTGAGGCGCAAGTGTTATCTTCGCAGGAGGTGCAGGCATTGGAGCCGGAGGTGGAGGTGCGGTCATTGGGCGGTGTTTTTTATCCCGGCGATGCGCACCTTACGCCGGGATTATTGATAGCAGGTTTGCAAACACACCTGAAAGCCCAGGGTGTTGCGTTTCATTATGATGAAAAAGTCACGGATATAGAAATTTCGCAAAAAAGAGTAACTGGTGTAATCGCCTCCGACAAGAAGTGGCAGTTTGACGAGTTGATTGTAGCTGCGGGCGCGTGGTCGCCCGAACTGGCGCAAAAAATGGATTGCTCCCTGATTTTGCAAGGCGGGAAAGGGTATAGTTTCATGGTACACCAGCCTAAAAACCGCATCCAAATTCCTGCAATTATGTTGGAAGCACGCGCTACGGCTACCCCAATGATCAACGGAATGCGTTTTGCAGGGACAATGGAAATAGCAGGAACCGATCTTTCCGTCAATATGCGTAGAGTACAAGGAATTGTAGCCGGTGTTCGGCGGTTTTATCCCGGTTTTGAATTAGCATTGCCTGACCAACAGACGGTGTGGAGCGGCCTTCGTCCGTGTTCGCCCGATGGATTACCCTATATCGGACGGCTAAATCACCTGCAAAACGTAACGATAGCCACCGGACATGGCATGATGGGGCTTAGCCTCGGCCCTGCCACGGGTAAACTTATATCAGAAATCGTCATGGCTTCAAAAACATCTGTGAACACCACGCCATTCAGGGTGAACCGGTACTAAGAAGGGGATGTGAGTGCTTTAGGATGCCAGGAATTTGATTTGATTGATCAAGACTGCCCGATTGTGAACTGTCCGACCGTTTTTATTCCTCCGTTTTTTTCATTGCTATTGAAAATATCGAACTTTTTTCTCCACGACTATCTAAACCATAGCATAAGCCGTCTTCTATCCATAAGGTTTTAACAAAACCCTGACGAAGGTTTTCCTCATGATACAGGTCAATACAAATAATTTTTCCGCCATAATACGCGGTGATATCGTTTTGCAGGGTATGTCCGAGTACTATTTTTTTGGCACCCACAAAATCCACTGCTTTTTGGGCTGCGTCATTGGTTGAAATGCCTTTTGCTAAGTTTCGATGCCAAAAAATCCCGGTTTTTACATCAAAGACCGCATTAGCATCCTCGTTGTTGATTTCCTCGTAGGGTATACCGAGGTATTGGCGGCTGATTTTGTTGATACCCAGCAACGTGAGCCCTGTTTGTATTAATTCCAGGCTGATACCCCCGTGACAAAACACATAATCGCCTATTTTCTCGATGGCATTTTTGGTGCGCATCCAACGACCCAATTCCGAGTTGTTATCAAACCAACGTTCAAATGGTTCACCAATAATGGAAGCGTTTTCTATATATTTTTTGCGCACGTATTGTGCATTACCCGCCAGATTGAGTACTTCGTGGTTGCCCAATATGAAATGCACCTTTCCGCCAGCCTCGGTTGCTTCATTTTCTAATTTATAAATGAGCCAAAGACATTCGGTCACGCTCAACCCACGATCAACCATATCCCCCAGCAGCACCAAATGCCCGCTGCCAAAGGTCCATTTAAACTGGTTATTGATAACTCCTGCGCTGAGCAGCATGGTTTTGAAGGCGGTAAAATTGCCTTCTATGTCCGAAATGACGAGCATTTTAGCGGGTTGGTCGTAATGGTATTCCTCAATATCTAAGCGTTTTTTCAACTGGAAGGAAAACGTATCACCTGTCTCTACCACCGAGCAATACAAGGGTACTACGGATTTTTGTGCGAATTTTTGGGTATGCACAGACACCACAGTATCTTTTTTTGATACCGATTTTACCACGATCTGCTTGCCGCGATAAAAAACATAAGGCCCGTCAATATCTGCCCTCGAATGGTCTATAAAAGGACCATTCGCTGCGGAATTTGAGCATTTGGCCAAACATTGATGGTTATAAAAATGATGGTTGCACTTTATTCCGCCAGCTCCCTGTACTGTAGTGAAGCCTAAAAAAGAAAATAAAAATAATGAAAAAAAGACACGCACAAGCATCTGCACAAAAATTTAATTTGGTGAACAAGAGAAGTGAACAAGTAAAAATAGCAGGATAATCCGCTCCAATTCTTTATGTTAAACGCTGTTTAGAACATATTGTCACGGGCAAAGATAAGGATAATCCAAAATGTAATAAGTCGTTTTTTTATAAAAAAAGAATAATATTTTTATATTTTACTTATTTTGATATTTAATTTTTTTAAACAAGCAATTTTAACAAAAAAACAAAATATTGTTCCAAAATATTTTTTGAAAACAAATCCATTATTCTAATATTTTAACAAATTTATGACATTTCAAAAAATTTTCTGCTTCAATTCAATACAGTATTGTACCTTCGCCTTCTGAAAAACTGATTGTAATTTTTCTAAATAAGAACAACAAGTCAACCTCATACAGAAAGAACCATGTCAAATACTATTCACGCTTTCCAAATGGAGAGCATCGAAGGAGGGATAATTGATTTTGGGGCGTTTAAAGGCAAAAAGGTATTAGTAGTAAATGTGGCAAGCGAATGTGGTTATACACCACAATATGCACAGCTTCAGGAAATACACGAACATTTATCTGACCAATTAACGGTTGTAGGTGTTCCATGCAATGATTTTGGAAGTCAGGAACCTGGTACTGAAAGCGAAATTCAACAATTTTGTACCCGTCGCTATGGCATTACGTTCCCGTTGACTGCCAAGATTAGCATAAAAGGCGAAAATTTGCATCCGGTCTATGCGTGGCTCACACAAAAAGAGCTCAACGGAGTGTCAGATAGCACAGTAGCCTGGAATTTTCAAAAATACCTGCTCGACGGCCAGGGACATCTCCTTGGCGTTTTCCCACCTTCTGTATCAGTGTTTGACATACCCGGACTTTAACGAAATATATGCGTTACAGCGATATTATCGGGCAGGCACGAGCTAAACAATTTTTGCGGCAACTCTCGCACAGCGAGCGGGTGCCTCACGCGTTGCTGTTGCTCGGTTCCGCTGGCAATGGCAGTTTGCCGTTAGCATTGGCTTTTGCTCAGGCATTGCAGTGTGAAAGCACTTTCGGCGAAGACGGAGGCTGTGGTGTGTGTAATGCCTGTCGAAAAACCTCGGTTTGGGCGCACCCCGATGTGCATTTTTCCTATCCGACGGTAGGAGCTAATGCCGTCAGTACCGATTTTTTGAAGCCCTGGCGGGCAGCCCTGAATGAAACGCCTTACATGGATGTGAACCAATGGTTACAACGCTTAGAAGCAGACAATAAACAGGGTAATATCACCACCGCCGAATGCAACGCCATTATCAAAAAACTGAGCTTGAAAACTTTTGAAGGGCGCTATAAAATTTTGTTGATGTGGCTGCCTGAATACTTGGGTAAAGAAGGAAACCGGCTGCTGAAACTGATAGAGGAGCCTCCCGAAAAAACAGTTTTTCTGTTGGTTGCTGAAAATGCAGATATGGTGTTGAATACCATTCTCAGCCGATGCCAATTGATAAAAACGGATATACTGTCTGATGAAGAGATTACCATTGGTTTGCAGCAAAAACAGCAGTTGGGAGCTGATCGTGCTGCCCAAATAGCCTTCTTAGCAGGAGGAGATTTTGGGTTAGCACAAATTCAGGCAGTAACATCAGAAAATGATGATGCCCGCCTGTTTTTAGATTGGCTGCGGAAATGCTGGCGCGGTAATGGCGTAGAAATGGTGCAATGGATCGAGCAGTTTGCTCAATTGGGGCGTGAAAACCAAAAGCAGTTTCTACAATACGGGCTTCATTTTTTGAGGGAAATGCTCCAGTTGATTGTCTCCGGAAATACACAACTGCGGCTACGGGCAGAAGAGATGACAATCGCACAGAATATGGTAAAAGTACTCAGTTTTGAAAAAATTGACGCATTATCTACGCTGTTTAATGAGAATATATATTACGTAGAGCGCAATGCTAACCCCAAAATCCTATTTTTAAACACCTCCATTGAAATCAATAAAATTCTGAAAACTAATTAGTTACTGGTTATTAGTTTTACAAAACTCATAACTGATTAAATTCAAACTATAAATAACCTTCGATTTAATTGACGGTTTACCAAACAATATGGGATGTGTAGGATGCTCCTGCTCGACAGGAAAAGATACGAATAGTACTGCTACTACTAAGGCAGGCGGCTGCAACAGCAATGGCGGCTGTGGCTCCGGCGGTTGCAATCGCCATAATACCTATGATTGGATTACGGCACTTGGTATCCGGGATACCCAACCTTTTGAAGTAGTAGAGGTAAGTTTTAAAAACGGTTCACGCAAAGATTTTTTTAAAAATCCGGGCTTTACTCATGCTTCAACGGGCGACTGGGTGGTGGTAGAGTCGGTTTCCGGTGGTTTTGATGTCGGAAAAGTTTCCCTGAGCGGAGAATTGGTGCGATTGCAGATGAAACGTAAACGGGTACGCACTGATGCACGCCTGCAAGGGGTAGTTAGAAAAGCGCACGACCGCGATTTGGAACGCTTAGATGAAGTGCGGAAGCAGGAAAAAGAAGTAATGGTAAAGGCCCGCGCTATTGCCCGATCCTTAGATTTGGATATGAAGGTCGGCGATGTGGAATTTCAGGGAGACGGCCGAAAATGTACCTTTTTTTATACCGCCGATGGCCGTGTAGATTTCCGCGAACTCATCCGTTTGTATGCTAAGGATTTTAAAGTAAAAATTGAAATGCGCCAGATTGGTGCAAGACAGGAATCTGCCCGTATCGGCGGATTGGGTAATTGCGGCCGTGAATTGTGCTGCTCTACCTGGCTGACAGAATTTAAAAGCGTTAATACCTCCGCCGCCCGATACCAAAACTTAGCCATCAATCAGACCAAATTATCCGGTATGTGCGGCCGCCTGAAATGTTGCCTCAATTACGAAATAGATACCTACATAGATGCATTGGAAGATTTTCCGGACCGGGCAGAACGCATCAAAACTGGCGTAGGAACTGCTATATTGATCAAAACAGATGTATTCAAACGCCTGATGTTTTATACCTATGCGGAAGACCGGGGACGGCTGTTTCCTTTGCATGTAGATCAAATATGGGAGGCATTAGATATGATTAAATCGGGTCAGGTACCCGGCAGCCTTGAAGACATTGCTGCTATGGCTCCACCTCCGGTGTCCGATGAGCCGGAAGAAGAAGAACCGGACTTTGAAAATGTACACGATGTGATCCAGCTGCCCATAGAGAAAAAGAAAAAGAAAAAACAGAAAAATAAAAATCGCGATCGTTCACAATCGGCAGCGGCAGCGTTAGAGAAAGAACCCTTGACCGCTGGCGGCCAAGGGGCAAAATCAGGACAGCAACATGCCGGATCCCGGCACCAGCGGCCACAACAGGGAAGATCGGCAACGGATCGGCCCAATCATCGTGCTGCGGATAAGCCGAATAATAATAACAATAATAATCGCCCGCAGCAACAGGAGCCGCGCGATAAAAAACCAAACGCCGAATCAAGGCAGCAGGATCCGCGCGATAAAAAGCAAGATGCTGGCGAATCAATGCACCAGCAGCAGCCAGAAAGGAAACCGGACAATCGGCCACAACAGGAGCCACGCGATAAAAGGCAAGATACAGCAGCAAAGCAGTCGCCGCCGCCTCAAGGGAAAAAACCAGACAATCGGCAACAGCAGGAGCCTCGCGATAAAAAAGCAGACAACCGTCCGCCACAACAGCCCCCGCGTCAACAAAGACCACCGGAAAATCGCCCGCCACAACCGGCTCCACCGGAGGGGAACCCGGATAATCGCCCGAAGCCACCGCAAAAGCCGGGTGGTGGAAGTGATGGTAACCCAAGGTCTGGTAAACCAAAATGGCCGGACAGGAGCAAAAATCCGAAAAAGGAGTAACTCCTTGGTCCGCAGTCAATAGTTGGCAGTTCACAGTGCTCCAATTGATGGGGTACACCGTAAATGAATCAATAAAATTTAAAACGGTTTCTTAAACTGCTTATATAAATGCCTAAATTGAATGGGGGGAATTATACATTTTACAAAAAAATGTATAATTACCCCCATTCAATTTAGGCGTTCCCGTTCGGTTTAATCTTCTACCTTAAATTTGAACCCTACGCCGTGAATATTTTCTACCTTAATTCGGTCGTCTTGGGCCAAATATTTGCGCAGGCGCGAAATAAAAACATCTAAGCTGCGCCCCAAAAAGTAGTCGTCTTTCCCCCAGATAGTTTCCAGAATAACAGAGCGTTTTACCACCTGATTGCGATGCTCGTTCAACATTTTAAGCAGGTCTGCTTCTTTTTGGGTGAGTGTTTCTGCATAATTATCGCAGGCTAAGTGTAGATTTGGGTAATCAAAAGTATAACGTCCTATGCCAAGAGGAGCATTGCTTTTGGGGGCATTGACGTATTTGGTGCGCCGCAGGAAAATATCTACTTTCAATAGTAATTCTTCAATACTGAAAGGCTTGGTGATATAATCATCAGCACCAATCGTCAGGCCATGAATTTTATCCTGCCGCATACTTTTGGCTGTCAGGAAAATGATAGGAGCCTGTTCGTCTCGTTTACGGATTTCCTGAGCTAACGTAAAGCCATCCACTTCGGGCAGCATGACATCCAATATATAGAGGTCAAAACGGCGATTGGACTTAATAATCTCTAGGGCTTTATCGCCAGCGTCACAGTGTGTGACTTCGTATCCATTCTGTTCGAGGTTGTCGCGGGTAACAAAGCCAAGGCTTTCGTCATCTTCCACATACATGAGGTGCGCTTTTGGATCGGACATAACGGTTAAAGGTAAAAAGGTTGATTGTTGGTAAACATTACTTGGGCGCAAATATAAAGTTATTATTTAGTAACCGCCTAAAATTATTACGTTAGGATTTTCGCCTCCAGTAGCCAGCCAATGCAATACCCGTCACTAAGTCCCATATACCCCACCAGGCAGCAATAATGGCCATTCCGCCTAACCCGTTGAAAAAACGAAAAATGAGCAGCAAGCCCAAGGCTGTATTGTGGACACCTGCTTCAAAAGCCAGCGTTCTTCGATCGCTTTCGGGCAGTCGGGCTAATGTCCCCAACAGATAACCATTGCTCAGGCCGACAAAATTATGCACCAGTACCAGTATAAAAATGAAACCTAAATAATTTCGAATATTTTCTAAATTACCTATCAGCGCAAAGCAGAGAATAGAAAAAAACAATAATAGGGCAATGCGTTGAACCCAAAGACGGATCCGTTCTATTAGCGTCGGAAATCGGGCATTCAGGGTCATCCCAAGAGCTAAAGGCAACACAATTAACTGTATGATAATGAGTGCCATATCTAAAAATCCTACCTGAAATGATTTGCGTAATGGTTCGGATTCCGGGATAAATTTTGACCAAAAAAGAAATCCTGCCGGCGTAATAATCGTGGCTGAAAGTATAATAATGGCATTGAGCGTGACCGAAAGTGCTACATTGGCTTTCGCAAAATGTACTAAAAAATTGGTCATATTGCCAGAGGGGCACATACTGACTAAAACCATACCCATCGCTACACTAACAGGTGGCCGAAAGCCCCAAATAATACCCAAAGTAAGTATCGGGAATACCAAATATTGCGCCAGCAAACCCGTAGCGACTGAGCGGGGAAATTGCAATACCTTTTTAAAATCGCCCGGCAATACATCCAATGCCACACTGAACATGAGAAAGGCCATGGCTATATTAAGGATGAACAGCTGGTTAGGATTAAAATTAATGTGCAGGGTATCAATAGGGTGCATTGGCAAAATTTTTAATCGAGTACAAATCTATCAGATCGCATTTCATCTGAATTTGTTGGGGAGGTTGCGAACTATCCGCTAAGAGCTCCAACAAACGCTGACTGGCGGCACTACCTATATCAAAACCAGAGTGTTTTAGGTGGGTTATCCGTGGGTGGTAAAATTCCGGCGCTGCACCATCGCTAATACAAATGACTGACAGATCGGATAGTATTCGATATCCCGCCGTTTCAGCAGCGGGTATCACGCCAACCAGTAATTCATCGGACATCGCAAACAAAGCAGTAACACCTGACGTTTGTCTAATCCGTTCCAACAACCTGAAGTGCGCCTGTTTGGTGCTGTCTGCAAACACTTCCCATGCATCATCCCGTTGGATACCTGCTTCTGCTAATGCCCTGCGATAGCCCAGAAGGCGTTGCTGAGTAATGCGCATGGCGGGAGGGCCAAATAACCCGAAAATAGCACGATGCCCTTGCCCTGTTAAATGTTGGGTTGCCCGCCAGCCTATTTTTTCGTCATCAATTGTCACCGTGTCATAATTCCCCATAGGAACTTTATCTAAAAAAACGATTGGGATGCCATCATCGAACAAAGGGGCAAAATGATCTAAATTCTGGGTGTTGGCAGACAAAGAAACCAATATGCCTTCGACGGCTAATTGACGACAGATTTTTAAGTTTTCCATCTCCAACTCCAACATATCATTGGATTGCAGGATGATTATCCGATACCCGTTTTGACGCATCTGTGCTTCAATTGCCCGAATAACGGACGGAATAAAGAACATATTGATTTCTGAAATCAACAATGCCACTAATCCGCTGTGTTTTCGGCGCAGGTTCACCGCTAATGAATTAGGCGTGTAGCCCATTTCAGCGGCTACTGCAATGACGCGTTGCCGGGTTTCTACATTTACATCGGGATGATTGCTTAACGCCCGCGATACAGTTGATACATTGAGGCTCAACAGGCGTGCAATATCCTTGATCGTGATTCGATTCATGCCCAGTTAGTATACAGCAAAAAAAGATTAAAAAAGTTATCCACAACAAACGTTTGCGCAAACGTTTGCAAGGGTACTCGTCTGTTCATTAACAATTACCCCCTTGCGGGAGAAATGATTATCAGTATCTTTGTCTTATCAATTTGAAATACAAACAGTTAAGTATTTTTCAGCAATAAATACTTCACTGTTTTCGCCGATAATCACCCCATCTATGTCGGCTATTCTTGCGGTTAGGTACAATGCTTCAGTATATGCAACATTTTGCTGAACCGGGTGTAAATAGTTGCATCCGGTTCATCTTTTTTACCGACGGTAGTCGCAAAGGTATTAATTGGAAATAATTCTTTCCCTTTTTCCTGAAAAAATAAATATAGGTAATAAATTTCACCTCCATAAGTACATAAATTCGGTATTGGTTGTAACTTTGCAGGCTTAAAAGTTTATGCTAAAACGCCTCCATATTCGCAACTACGCACTGATTGACCAACTTGAGATGGAATTTTCAGGGCAATTAACCATCGTCACCGGGGAAACTGGCGCGGGAAAATCCATTTTATTGGGTGCTTTAGGTTTGGTTATGGGCGAACGCGCCGATAACAAAGTGTTTTACAATGAACTGGAAAAATGTGTTGTAGAAGCACATTTTGCAGTACAACACTACGACCTAAGAACCTTTTTCACAGAAAATGAATTGGATTATGACGATGAAGTCGTCATTCGTCGCGAACTTTCCCCTGCCGGAAAAAGCCGCGCCTTTATCAATGATACGCCAGTAACCAATGCCTTGTTGCAACGCCTCACGGATACCCTCATTGACCTACACCTGCAATTTGACACGCTGGATATTCACAACGTCAATTTTCAACTACGAATGATTGATGCACTGGCAGATAATGCAGCGCTGCTAAAAGAATATCAAACCAACTTCCGCCAATACAGTGCCGATAAACGCCAATTGGTAGCGCTCAAAGAACGCAGCGAGAGCGGAATTAAGGCATTAGAATTTGCCCAATTTCAGTACGATGAACTGCAAAAAGCAGGACTTGCCCCCGGCGAGCAGGAAGTACTGGAAAATGAATTGGTACGCCTCAGCAATTCGGAAGACATCAAACGTTACTACGGCGCCGCTTTCAACATTCTCGGCGAAAACGAACAAAATATTATTGGTCAACTGCAAGGTATAGCGCGCAGTATCAGTGGCACCAGTAAACTATCTCCTACACTTTCAGATATCAGTGATCGCTTAGAAGCAATCGTTGTTGATTTACAGGAACTTGCAAAAGATTGTGAACACGTCAGTGAAGGTACAGAACACGATCCGCAACGCATAGCCAATACCCAGGAACGCTTGAATACCCTGTATAAATTAGAAAAAAAGCACGGGGCGGCCGGAGTGGGGGAATTGCTCGAACTACAGGAGTCATTAGCAGCACAATTAGCCGGATTTACAAACCTTGATGAAACTATTACGGCCTTAGAGCAAAGTCTGCGCACCGCTGAAAAATCGCTTAGGGGTATTGCCGAAAAATTGAGTACACGCCGGAAGCAGGTAATCCCCGGTTTTGAACAGCGCGTTCAGGAAATGCTGGCCCAACTCTCTATGCCCCATGCAAAGTTGAAAGTGGAAATAGCCGGCACCCCTGCGCTGACACCCGTCGGATTGGATGATATACAGTTCCTGTTTGCTACCAATGTCGGGAGCCGATTCCTGCCCATAAAAGACGTGGCTTCCGGTGGCGAATTGTCGCGGCTGACCCTCTGCGCCAAAAGTCTTGTAGCCGATGCCATTCCACTGCCTACACTTATTTTTGATGAAATTGACTCAGGGGTAAGCGGTGACGTATCTTTACGGATGGGTTTGATTATCAAAGAGTTGAGTTTAAGACATCAGGTCATCAGTATCACCCATACACCACAAGTGGCCGCTCGTGCGGACAAGCATTATTTTGTGTTTAAAAAAGTAATTGGCGACCGAACTGTCACGAATATCCGACTGCTCAATCCCGATGAGCGAGTACGCTCCATCGCCGTAATGCTGAGTGGCAACCCACCGAGTGATTCAGCATTGGCTACCGCAAAGGAATTGGTGGCACGCGAATGAAATGCTATTAGACCGGAACGCTTTAGGCCCAAAATAGGGATTTTTTTTCTGATATAGGCTTGTTTTAGAGTGCACAGCAGGTGTTATGTGTTCCAAAACAAAATCCATGAACCTAAATCATTCCACCTGTTTCACTTTAAGGTGATAAGTAACAAATAAAATAACCGTTAGTAATACCACCGCACCGCCTTGGTGCAACACGCCTAACACTACCGGAATACTTCCTTTACAGGCTATTAGCGTGAAAATACCCAATAAAACCTGAGTCGTTAATGCGGCTAATAAGGCGAAAATTCCGCCTTGAATGATACTTCTTTCCGTGGTCACTTCGCGGCCTGTCACCGTTTTTCGATACAACTCCCAACAAAAAAGCACGGTTAAAATGCTGAGCAAATACGCTGTATTGCGGTGCAAAAACTGAACCAGCGCGGGCATAAACGGGTAGGTATCGTAATCAATAAAGTGAGCAGACTGCCAATTGCCAGGATCGAGCAATACAGACGGTAGATAAACGCCCTGCATATCCGGCCAGGTAGGGTAAAACAAACCCGCTTTGCTGCCCGACATCATGGCTCCCAGCGCTATTTGTACAAAAGCCAGCCCTAATAACCCAAACGACAAGCGTCGTAGCCTTGTGGTTACACCAGCCAGCATCGGGCGGGGCCGCACCGCAATAAAATAGGTCCACAGCAGGTAACTAAAAATAATAAGCGCCATAGTGAGGTGTAAGGTCAGGTTGTAGGCATTTACCCACGGGCGCTTAATGAGGCCGCTGGCCACCATGATCCAGCCAAAAAAACCTTCCAGGCCCGCCAATACTACTACCGCCAGCAAACGAGGCAACAACCGCCGCGACAACATACCGCGCCAAAGGAACCAAAAGAAGGGAACGACAAATACAAAAAACATCAGGCGCGCCCAAAGCCGGTGGAAATACTCCCAAAAAAAGATAAATTTAAAATCCCCCAGCGTCATACCCTGATTGATTTTTTGGTATTGCGGCGTCTGTTTGTACAGATCAAAAGTGGCCTCCCATGCTGCCGCACTCATTGGTGGAATACTGCCAGTCACTAATTCCCATCGGGTGATGCTCAGACCACTCCCGGTGAGCCGCGTCACGCCACCGATCACGATTTGAATAAAAATCATCACTAATCCAGTGAGCAACCAAAGCTTTACGGCACGTGAAATTTGGAATTCGTTGGTATATAACATTAAATATATGAATTATGATACGAGACTTCAGACACAAGACTTCAGACACAAGACTTCAGACACAAGACTTCAGACATAAGACTTCAGACACAAGACTTCAGACACAAGACTTCAGACACAAGACTTCAGACACAAGACTTCAGACACAAGACTTCAGACACAAGACTTCAGACACAAGACTTCAGACACAAGACTTCAGACACAA
>Ga0209181_10000682_pt1 | contig 62756 bp, 59 predicted proteins | sample MAT05_FD_187208 | JGI IMG/M metagenome (GOLD analysis project Ga0209181, IMG submission 187208) | Freshwater microbial communities from Lake Fryxell liftoff mats and glacier meltwater in Antarctica - MAT-05 (SPAdes) (version 2) | ecosystem: Environmental > Aquatic > Freshwater > Ice > Liftoff...
TCGTTGATACTCTGGTCGGCGCTCCGTGCAACTCTCGCGCTTTCGATGGTCGCGGCTGGCGCGATCGCTCTTGCGGCCCACGGGCAGATCGAGGTCACACCGATCTGGCCCGGCACGGCGTGCTGGGTGCTGCTGCTTTTCGCGGCCGTCGGGGCCCCGAGTGAGCCAACAGGTTTCAACGAACGCGCGAATAGACCCGTCGAGCGGGTCGCGCGATCGTCACCGACTCGGTCATGGTGGACGGTTCTGGTCCCGGTCGCCGCGCTCGCATTCGCCAGCGTTGGCCTCGCATGGTTTGGGGTCCGACCGGTGTGGGCGTGGCAGACCAAGCTCGTGGCGGCGGCCGAGCTGGTCCGGCCTCTCGCCGAGTTTCGCCAACGAATCGCCGCGATCGGGTCGGGCAAAGGCGAACCGGGCGACTCGCCGACCACGCTCGCTCGCGACCTTTCACGCGAGCTCGGGCGGACCATCGGTGAGAGCGAGGCGTCGGTTCGAGGCGCGCTGGCGACGCTGAACCAGAACGCCCTCACCAGAGCTCTTGAAAAACTCCGGGCCGCGGACTACGACCTGCCCGCGCACCCCGCGACGCTGCGGGCCGCGAGCAAGATTGCGATCCAGCTCGCCGCGTCCAGCCAGCAGGCGGGCGACGAGCGCAAAGCCCGAGAACTGGCAGACCTGGCCGAGGAACTTTCATTGAACGCGACGACGGGCGTCCACGAGCACTCCACGTCCTGGTCTTGGCTGGGCACGCTCCGCTCGGCCCGGGCGACGATGCTGGGCGACCCGTCCGCGGCCGACCGCGCGATCGAGGCTTGGCTGACGGCCACAACCTTCGATCCCTACGGGCTTTCCGCCGCGGTTCAACTGGCCGAGGCGTACCAGAAAAAGGGCGACGCGACTTCGGGGGCGGCCTGGGCTCGCAAGGCGCTCGAACTCGACGCCAACACCCGCCTAGACCCTCTCAAGGGGCTGAGCGAGGAGCAAAGAGCATCCCTGGTTCGGCTGGCCGATCGTTCTTGATCGTTCTAGGCTCGGCGCTATTATTTCCTGATCCAATTCAGGTCGAGATTCCGTGAGAGATCCGCGTATGGACGAGGACGAGGACATCGAACCAGGCTAGTTGAAAGAGTCGCATCGCGGCCGGGCTGTCGGCACGCCGACACCTGATGACCTGCCTGATGACCTGCCCAATGACCCGCCTGATGCCCCGTCGCTTGTCTTACCGTCGATCTCGACAGATTTCAAGACCCGCGACCCAGCAGCACGAACCATGCCGACGGAACCGGTTTTCACCGGCTCCGCGTGGCTCCTAAGTCAGCGTTTTCTATTACGACCCACCCGCACGAAGCCGGCCTTCTCGACGCGATGTACGCGTCGGAGGCATTGCCGGAACTGTTCCCAAAGGTTTTCCGCCATGACAGCCGTAACCACCGACCTCGCCCACGTCCGCAATATCGGTATCTGTGCCCACATCGATGCTGGCAAGACCACCGTTTCCGAGCGCATCCTGTACTACACCGGCAAGAACTACAAGATCGGCGAGGTCCACGAGGGCACCGCGACCATGGACTTCCTGCAGGACGAGCAGGAGCGTGGCATCACGATCCAGTCGGCCGCGACCACCTGCCCGTGGACCCGCACCGGCACCACCACCGATTACAAGATCAACCTGATCGACACCCCCGGGCACGTGGACTTCACGATCGAGGTCGAGCGCTCGCTGCGCGTGCTCGACGGCGCGGTCGCGGTGTTCGACGGCAAGGAGGGCGTGGAAGCCCAGTCCGAAACGGTGTGGCGTCAGGCCGACCGCTACAAGGTCCCGCGCATCTGCTTTGTCAACAAGATGGACAAGATCGGGGCCAGCTTTGACTTCAGCTACGGCACCATGAAAACACGCCTGGGCGCCAACGGCATCGCCATCCAGTACCCCATCGGCACCGGGCACGAGCACAAGGGCATCATCGACCTCATCACCCGCCGCGCGTTCTATTTCGAGGGCGATAAGGGCGAGAACGTGATTGAGAAGGACATCCCCGAGGACTTGCTCGAGACGACCGAGAAATGGCGTCGCGAGATGATCGAGAAAACCGTCGAGCTCGACGACGCGCTGATGGAAAAGTTCCTCGACGGCAAGGAACTGAGCATCGACGAGATCAAGGGAGCGATCCGCAAGGGGACGATCAACCGCGACTGCAACCCGGTGATGTGCGGCGCTGCGCTGCGGAACATCGGCATCCAGATGCTGCTCGACGCGGTCATTGACTATCTCCCCTCCCCACCAGAGAAGCCCGAGGTCGAGGGAACCGACCCGGACGATAAAGAGATCCGCATGACGCGCCCGCACGACGCCAAAGCTCCCTTCTCGGGGCTGGTGTTCAAGGTCGTCAGCGATCAGCACGGCGACCTGACCTACATCCGCGTTTATTCCGGCACGCTCACCAAGGGCACCCGCCTCTTGAACCCCGGCAACGGCAAGAAGGAAAACTGCTCGCGCATCTTCGAGATGCACGCCCAGAACCGCATCCCGCTTGAAGAGGTCACGGCTGGCAACATCGTCGCCGTCGTCGGCATCAAGGACAGCTTCACCGGCGACACCCTGTGCGACGCCGACAAGCCCATCCTCCTCGAACGCATGTTCTTCCCCGAGCCCGTGATCTCGATGTCCATCGAGCCCAAAACCAGCGAAGACAAGCGTCGGCTCTCCGAGGCCCTGGGCGTCATCCGCCGCGAAGACCCCAGCTTCCGCTCGAACTTCGACGAAGAAACCGGGCAGACCATCATCCACGGCATGGGCGAGCTCCACTTGGACATCATCCGCACCAAGCTGGTGCGCGATATGAAGATCAACGTCGAGGTCGGCAAGCCTCGCGTGTCGTACCGCGAGACGATCACCAAGAAGGCCGAGTATGTCCGCGGGCTGTTCAAGAAGCAGTCGGGCGGTCGCGGGCAGTTCGGCGACTGCACGATCCACCTCGAGCCCTACACGGCCGCGCAGGCGGAAGAGGACGGCGTGAAGTTCGAGGATCTCGTCGCGGTGGTCAACGAGGTGGTCGGCGGTTCGATCCCCAAGGAGTTCATCAAGCCGACGATGGACGGCATCCGCACGACGTGCGTGACGGGTGTGAAATACGGGTACCCAATGATCAACGTCAAGGCGACGGTGGTCGAAGGTTCCTCTCACGCGGTCGACTCCTCGCAGGTCGCCTTCGAGCAGGCCGGACGCCTGGCGGTCATGGAAGCCACCGAGCGGGCCGGGCCGGTGCTCCTTGAGCCGATCATGAAGGTCGTGGTCACCGTGCCCAACGACTATCTCGGCAACGTCACGGGCGACATCAGCTCGCGCCGCGGCATGATCATCGACACCGACGACCGCGGCGTGGTCAAGCTCGTAACCTGCGAAGTCCCGCTCTCGGAAATGTTCGGCTACACGACCAGCCTCCGCGGCATGTCGCAAGGCCGGGCCAGCTCGACGATGGAGTTCCTGGAATACCGCCAGATGCCCGTGAGCATGATGAAGGAAGTCCTGGAGGCTCAGGCGGGCGGCAAGAAGTAAGCGATCCAGACCAGTCAAGATCCAACTCAAGACCCCCGGCTCGCGCCGGGGGTCTTCGCTTTGGTAGGTGCTTTAGTAGGTCGGCTCTCCGAGCCGACTCTTCGTGGCGAGACAATCGCGGGCAACCGGGCCGTTCGTTCAGAGGGTCGGTCGTTGAGAGGAGATTGACGAGACTTCGAAGAATCGGCTCGGAGAGCCGATCTACGTCGGCCCGAAAACCGCTTTCTGCCACGAAATACCGCCTCTCGCCCTTGCCGCGTGCGGCGGCTTGGGTTACGTTGTATCGCTCGATCTATGCGTTGCAACCGCCCACCGCAAGCCCCACGCCGTGCTCCGCGAGGCGACCGGATTTTCGAACACTCTCGCCGGAGACCACGACCATGCCCCACCGTTACCAGACCATCCTGCTCTTTGGCGCGCCCGGATCGGGCAAGGGCACACAGGGGAAGATCCTCGGCGTCGTCCCCGGCTTTTACCATCTGTCCTGCGGCGAGGTCTTCCGCACCATCGACACCGCGTCGGCACTGGGCCGCACGTTCATCGAGCACTCCTCGCGCGGCGAACTGGTCCCCGACGAGATCACCATCCAGATGTGGCAGCAGAACATGCACGCCCGCACGGTGCTGAGCGACTACAAGCCCAAGGTTGACGTGCTGGTGCTCGACGGCATCCCGCGCAACGTCAACCAGGCCAAGCTGCTGGAAAAATACCTGCGGGTACTGTGCATCGTTCACCTGGTCTGCACCGACAAAGAAGAGATGATCAAGCGGCTGCGTCGGCGTGCCCTGAAAGAGAACCGCGTGGACGACGCCAAGGAAGACGTGATCCGCCGTCGCTGGGACGTCTACGAGGAAGAGACCTTCCCCGTGCTCAATTACTACGACAAGAAGATCGTCAGCACGGTGGACGCGTTCGGCTCGCCCGCGCGAGTGCTCGAGCACATCCTCGAGGCCGTGGTCCCCGTGCAGGAAAAGCACTTCAACAACCCCATCCTTTAACGAGCCTTTAACGAGTCTGTACCTAGCCTGTAACTGGCGAGCCAGTCCGAACGCCGTCACCCGAAGGGCGGGCCGCGTGCGTCGGCGTAAGCGTGGGCGTGGGCGGCGCGGGCGATCTATCGTTCATCATGATTAACGCCAACCCTACTCGTCGCGGCTTCACACTCATCGAGCTGCTGGTCGTCATTGCGATCATCGCGCTGCTGATCGGGATCCTCATCCCGGCCCTTGGAAGTGCTCGGAAGAACGCCAGGATCACCGTCTGCGGATCACGGCTGCAGCAGATCGGGGTGGGGCTCGTGCTCTACAGCGCGGACTTTGACAACCGGCTGCCGCAGGCGTTCGGCACCGGCTTCGATGGTAAGCCAACCATTGTCGGCGCTCTCTTCGCTGGCAAGAAGGGGCAGTTGCCGTTCTACGACATCGACAAGATTGGTGCTCAGGGGCGGCCGCTGAACAAGTACGTCGTAAGCCAAGCCTTCCCGCCGGATTCAGAAGAAGGAACGGTTGAGATCGAGGCGTTTAAGTCGCCGGTGGACAAAGGAACGCAGCAGACCGGGCTGCCACCAGACTTGGACAAAACCGACTCGATGTACAACTTCGTCGGGGCAAGCTACACGCTCAACGACCACGCGCTCGACGGCGAGTCAAAGGCGACGCTCGTCCCCAGCAATGGCGGGCGCATGCCCTACGTCAAGGAGCCGACCAAGACGTGGGTCGTCGCGACGCACACCATGTACAACTACCAAGAAGACGGCGACCGGGAGATGCGCTGGATGGACAAGTCGCAGGAGTTCGCCAACATTCTCTTCGTGGACAGCCACGTGCGCACGAAAGTCGCGGTGCCCAAGGGTGTCGTGAACACGACGCCCGACTACACGTTCCTGCCGTAATCGCGGCCCACCGTTCTCGCGTGAGTTCAAACGAAAAGCGGCGGCGTCCCGATAACGCCGCCGCTTTCTTTGAGTCTGAACGAAGGGAAAGAGGGCTTTGAAAGCCGCACTGTCGGAGGCGGCCTAGATCTTGAACCGCGCGACCAACGATAGGAGTTTCTCAGCCTGGCCGGAGAGGTCCGCCGCGGCTTTGGACGCTTGAGACGCGCCCTCGGTAGACTCGCGCGTCACCGTGTTGATGGCCTCGATGCTCTTGGCGATCTCCTGGCTGGCGGCCGCCTGCTCTTCCGCGGCCGAGGCGATCGAGTTGACCATCGATGTCATCGAGTTGGAGCTGGAAACGATCCGTGAGAGCGCTTCGCCCGCCGAGTTGGCGAGGTCCACGCCCCGGCTGACCCGCTTGGAACCGGTCTCGATCCTTCGGACGGCCACTCCGGTTTCTGTCTGAATCTCACCGATGCTCTGCGCGACTTCCTTGGTTGCGGCGGTGGTGCGTTCTGCGAGTTTGCGGACCTCGTCGGCCACCACCGCGAACCCGCGCCCATGCTCGCCCGCCCGGGCGGCCTCGATCGCCGCGTTGAGCGCCAGGAGGTTGGTCTGGTCGGCGATGTCGTTGATCACCGAGATGATCTGCCCGATCTGCTCGCCCTTACGCCCCAACTCGCTCACGGCCTGGGCGGACTGGTTCACCTGGTCAGCTATGCCGCGCATTTCGTCAACCGTCTGACGCACCACGTCACCGCCCGTGGCGGCGTCCTGGTTGCTCGCTTGAGCGGCGCTGGAAGCTTCGCTGCTCTTGCCAGCGACCTCGGTGACGGTGGCGCTCATCTCTTCGATCGCGGCCGAGACCTGGGCGGCTTGCTGGGCTTGGCGGGTGAGCCCTGCGGCCATCTGCTCGGAGTTGGCGGCGATCTCCGTCGCCGCGGCGGCGACCTGACGGGTGGACCCGGTCACCTCGCCGATAATCTTGTGCAGGTTCCCCATGAAGACGTCGAACCAGTGAGCCAGGGTGCCGATCTCGTCGCCGCGGTTGAGATTCAGCCTCTTGGTCAGGTCGCCGTCGCCCGTCGCGACGTCCTTCACCATCGCTACAAGGGCATTCAGCGGCCTGTCCAGCAGCACGCGCAACGCGAAGACGAACAGACCTACGGCGGCGGCCACGAGCGGGACGGTGACGAAGAGAGCGCTCTTGATGTCACCCGCAACCGCCGCATCCGCCTTGGTCAGGGGCATCGAGACCTCGTACGCGCCGTGCATGTCGCCTGGCTTCCAGCCCTCCATTTTGAAACCCAATGCGTCCTTGCCATCGAAGTTGCCCTGAGCGTCGCGGATGTCATACTTGGCAGGGTCGCCGTGACAGCTCATGCAGGTTTCGTCGAGCTTGATGGCCCGCATGTAATGGAGCGTGTTGGTCTTAGAGTCGATCCGCCCGAGGCTGGGCTCGCCGCCGCTCCGGACCTGCTTGTTCAGGTCGCGCAGGAGTCCCTCTCGGAACGACCCCGTTTCGGGAGTATTCTTTGGGTTTCTCGCTTCGAACGCGGGTACTTTGAAGTCAAGCCCCTCGCGCGCGGCGGCCTTCTGCGCCGCGGTCCACCCGACGACCACGGGGATGGTCTGGTAGAAACGAGAATCGGCATAGCTCTTCCCGGCCTTAGCCGCCTCGAGCGCCTCGGCGAGCAACGCCTCGGTGTCGATGGAACCGCTCATCTGGAGGCGCGAGGCGTGGTTCTTGGACTCGTCCGCCACGGCCGTGAACGCAGCGGCCTTTTCCATCAGCGCGTCGCGCGCGCTCTTATTCATCCCGCGCGCGAAGACGACGTAGTTCGCCGCAACGACCACGGCGATCACGGTCACCGTCAGTGAGATAATCTTGGTGGACAGTCCAAACGACTTCTTCGCTTCTCTCATGGAAACCCCCTGCTTTGCGGGACGAAACGGCGCAGATAGCGCAGACCGAACGCACTATTCGGCTGAATCACGGTCTCGCTTCATTCATTAAGAATTCGCAGACCGTTCGTTGGAAATTTCACAAGGAAAGTGCGACAAGACACCCCAAACTGGGGGCAGGACCTCGCAAGACAGAGCGCACGAGCTGGTCGATTGTGAGCTACGGCAGGCGGAAGAACCCGCCGCCCATGTCCTTGAGCTTGCCCTGCTTGGCGAGGTGATTCCACAGGTCGCGCGGGAACTGGGTTGGCGGGACGATGCCCATGACGTCCGAGGCCTTGCCCGAAGTGGTCGGCCTCCCACCCCCAAGCTTGGACTCCTGGTCGAGCTTGGTCAGCTTCAACCGCTTCTTGAACGCGTGCAACGCTCGCTTGAGGTCGTCATCGCTGGGCACGCCGGGCGTCGGCCCAGCCGGTGGGACTGAGGGCGCGATCGATGGCGGTATCGAGGGCGGCGTTTCGGGCCGATTCTCGCCCGTGCTTTCGTCCGCAAAGGCCTCAAGCGAAAAGGTGGTCATGCCAAGGAGCATACGTCTGGCACGCCATGACCGCGAATCGAGGTTCTAGGAAGAGACCGGCATCTCTTCGTAGAGCTCGAGCGGCAGGCCGTCGGGGTCGGCAAGGAACGTGAAGCGGCGCTGGGTCAGCTCGTCCGTGCGCACCGGCTCGCACCCGACGCCGTGCGCATCAAGCGAACGCACGGCCTCATCGAGGTCGAGCACTCGAAAAGCCAGGTGACGCAGCCCGCACGCCTCGGGGCGCGAAGTTCGGAGCGGTGGGTCGAGGAAGCTGAAGAGCTCGACCTGCGTGCCGTCGGGCAGCGCCAAGTCGAGCTTGTAGGACGATCGAACCTCCCGGAAAGTCTCTGCGATCACCCGCAGGCCGAGGATCTCGACGTAGAACTTTTTGGATCGCTCGTAATCCGAACAGATCACGGCAACGTGATGAATCCCGAGCAATCCGAGCGGTTTCATGCTTAAGCATAGGGCCCGGCGGCCGCACACAATCGCGCTCCAGACCGGACAGCGCGAACGATCACAGAGCGTTGTGCGTTAGAATGCTGTCGTTGTCGCGCCTGGTGTTCCTGCCCACTTTCTGTCACCAAGACGCGAGCTGGCAGAGAATTAGTCGGTCGAGAGAAGTCAAACCTAGGGTCAACTCTGATGCTTCGACGTTCCGTGATTATCGCTCTAGCCTCCGCTCTGGTTCTGCTCAGCGGCTCGTACGCGTCGGCCCAGAGCCCTTTGCGAAGGCCAGGGTTTGATCGTTCGCGGCAGCGGGGGGTCGAAGAGCAACCTCAGCCGCGAGCCGGTGCTCGCGCACTGAAGGAACTGGAGATCGGCGATCTCGCGCCGCCACTCGTCATCGAGAAATGGGTCAAGGGCGAAGGCTTCTCGAAGTTCGAACCGGGCAAGATCTATGTTCTGGAGTTCTGGGCGACCTGGTGCGGCCCGTGCGTGGCCAGCATCCCACAACTCACCGAACTTCAACTTCATTACAAAGACGCTGGTGTGGTGGTGGTCGGCGTGACCAGCCCCGACGCCAAGAACACGCTCGACGCGGTGACGAGCCTCGTCGCGGAGAAGGGTGAGGGCATGAACTACTCGGTCGCGTGGGACACTCAGCGCCAGACGCTTGATGCGTACCTCAAGGCCTCACGCCAGAACTACATCCCCTGCGTGTTCCTCATCGATCGTGAGGGACGTTTGGCGTTCATCGGGCACCCGTCAAAGATTGACCAGCCGCTCAAACAACTCGCCGACGGCACGTTCGACCTAAACGCGGCGGCCGAGCAGTACAAAGCGGACGTGGCCAAGCGGATGACCGAGCAAGAGAAGTCTCGCGAGGCGCGCCGCTATGGCGAGCGATTCGCCCAAGCCTGCGAGGCCAAGGACTGGGAGGCGGCCGTTGCGGCCTACGACGAGGGCGCACCCCTCAGCAACAAGTTCGCGTTCGAGGCCGCCGTCGGTAGAAACGAGAGCGACGGCAAGTTCAAAATCCTGCTCTTGCTTCTCAAGGACTATGCCAAAGCGTCGAAGTTCGGGAACGAGCTTGTGGACGGCATCGCCGCCGAGTCTCCGAACATGCTCAACCAGATCGCCTGGACGATTGTGGATCCTAAAAACAATGTCGAAAACAAGGACCTGAAGCTCGCCATGAGAGCCGCCGAACTTGCCGACCAGCTGACCCAGCACCGTGACGCGGCCATCGTTGACACGCTGGCACGAGTCTATTTCTGGCAGGGCGATCTCGCCAAGGCCGTTGACCTGCAGACCAAGGCTGTGAAGCTGGCCACGCAGGACCAAGGGTCCAACGTAGACGGTGGCACGAAAGACGAAATCATCGCAACGCTCAAAGAGTACCAGAACGCTCAGAAGAAGTAAGCTCGAGCTAGAGGCTCATGCCTCGCGCCTCGGCCCGAACTGGCCAGAAAGATGCTCGGGTCGAGCCTCGCTCGTATACTTGAGGTCACCTTCTCACTGCCTTATCTCTGTGGAGTACTCATGGGTCTTTTCCGCCGCTCCAAGCTCGCTCAGGCCGCCCCGGTTGTCATCTCATCAGGCTCGGTCTCTCCGGGCTTGATATCGTCTGGCCTGGGCCCGGCCGCCCCCGCTGAAGCGCGCATTTTCGAGTTCGGCTCCGAGATGCTTCTTCGCGCTCGCGCCCACAAGACCGGCATCCTCTCCGCCAAGTTCTACTCCGACGCGCTCATGGAATGGTCCATGAAAGATCCAAACTTTAAAGTGCAGATGTTCCGCTTCGTCGACGCGTTCCCCATGCTCCGCACGCCCGAAGCAATCCACGATCATCTCAACGACTACCTCACCCAACCGGGCGTCACGATCCCGGGCCCGATCGCCGCGGCGCTCAAGGCCGGGGCGGTCGCCAAGGGGCTCGCGGCCAAGACCATCAGCGGGCAGATCACCGGCATGGCCAGCAAGTTCATCGCTGGCACCGACGCCGCGACCGCGCTGCCCGGGCTCAAGTCCATGTGGGACGACGGCATCGCGTTCAGCGTAGATCTCTTGGGCGAAACCTGCGTCTCTGATGAAGAGGCAGACTACTACGCAAGGAAATACCTCGACCTGATCCAGAACCTGCCCGCGGCCGTCGCCGGATGGAAGCCCCAGCCGCGCTTGGAGTCTGATCACCTCGGGCCGATCCCGCGCACCAACGTCTCGATCAAGATCTCCGCGCTCTCGGCTCGCTGCGACCCGATCGACACCGAAGGTTCGATCGCGGACCTGATGAAGCGGCTGCTGCCGATCCTTGAAACCGCGCGCGACAAGGGCGTGTTCGTGAACTTCGACATGGAGCATCACGCGCTCAAGGACTTCACGATCGATCTCTTCCAACGCTGTTGCACGAAGATCAACTTCCAGGCCGGGCTCGCGATGCAGGCCTATTTGCGCTCCGGGCCCGATGATGCGAAGAAGATCTGCGACTGGGCCAAGTCGACCAACCAGATCGTGACCGTGCGGCTCGTCAAGGGCGCGTACTGGGACGCCGAGACGATCAAGGCCGAGCAGATGGGCTGGCCCTGCCCGGTGTGGTCCACCAAGTGGCAGACCGACGCGTGCTTCGAGAAGATGACCAACGTGTACCTCGATGCGTCGCCCCGGCCCGGCGAAAAGGCGGGCGTGAAGCTCGCGCTCGGCTCGCACAACGTGCGCTCGATCGCGGCCGCGGTCGCCGGGCTCGAAGCACGCGGGCTGCCCAAAGAAGCGCTCGAACTCCAGATGCTGCACGGCATGGCCGACCAGCTCAAATACGCGGCCGCTGAGCTCGGGCTGCGCATGCGCGAATACGTCCCCGTCGGCGAGATGATCCCGGGCATGGCGTACCTCGTGCGGCGTCTGCTGGAGAACACGAGCAACGAGAGCTGGCTCAAGGCTGGTTTCCTCGACAACGCCGACCCCGGCACGCTGCTTCGCGCGCCCTCGCCCGCGAGCATAAACACGAGCACGCCCGCCGCCACACCGACCGCCCCCGATGTCGGCGCGATGGCCCCCGAGCGCCACTCACTCTCGCCCGCGCCCAAGGGCGTCGGCAACGGCCGACCGTTCTTCAACGAGTCCTTCCGCGATTTCTCGGCTAGCACGCAACGCAAGGCCTTCGCCGACGCCGTCGCACGAGCAACGGTCCCCAAGATCCTCAACGACCGCGCACCCGAGCACGGCAAAGAGATGGTGACCAAGGCCGCGGCCGCGTTCCCGGCCTGGCGCGACTTCGATCCTCGAAAGCGTGCCGAAGTTCTGACTCGCGCCGCCGAGACCATGCGCCAGCAACGCGACGCGCTCTCAGGCGTCATGATCAAGGAAGCTGGCAAGACCTGGCGCGAAGCCGACGCGGACGTGTGCGAGGCGATCGACTTCTGCGAGTACTACGCACGGGTGGCCGTCCCGATGTTTGATCGCTCGCGGCTCGGGCGCTTCATCGGCGAGCTCGACGAGACCTGGTACCAGCCGCGCGGCGTCGCGGTGGTCATCAGCCCCTGGAACTTCCCGCTCGCGATCTGCGCTGGCATGGTCACCGCGGCGCTCGTCACGGGAAACCCGACCATCATCAAGCCCGCCGAGCAAACGCCCGGGATCGCACGGATCCTCTTCGACATCCTCAGCGAATCTCTCGCGGCGGTCGGTGCCCCCAAAGACGTGCTGCACTTCTGCCCAGCACCCGGCGAAACGACCGGCGCCTCGCTCGTGCGCGATCCACGCGTCGCGCTCATCGCGTTCACGGGCTCGCGCGACGTGGGGCTCGATATTCTCACCGCCGCCGCTCCCGGCACGCCGTTCGACCGCGCTCCTCGCACGCCCTTCGTCGCGCCGCCGCACGTCAAGCGCGTCGTCTGTGAGATGGGCGGCAAGAACGCGATCATCATCGACATCAGCGCCGACCTCGACGAGGCAGTCCTCGCCGTCCGTCAATCTGCGTTCGGATTCCAAGGCCAGAAGTGCTCGGCCTGCTCACGCGTCATCATCGTCGACGCGCAAGGCCCGAGCGGCCCAGCCATCACGCACTTCACCACGCGGCTCGTCGAAGCAACCAAAGCACTCACCATCGGCGACCCGACCAAGCCCGGCACGGACATCGGCCCGGTCATCGATCAAGAAGCCAAGGCCAAAATCGACAGCATGATTCAAACCGCGCTCAAGGAAGGTTGCAAGCTCGAGCTCGCCCTGCCGATGCCAAACCTCGCGGGGGATCCGTTGGCCCAGCGCGCCTTCGTGCCGCCGCATATCTTCTCGCGCGTGGAACCGCAGCACTCGCTCGCCCAAGAAGAAGTCTTCGGGCCGGTGCTCGCCGTGATGCACGCCAGCACGTTCGAGCAGGCCCTCACGATCGCCAACAGCCTGCCCTACAAGCTGACCGGCGGCGTGTTCAGCCGCAAGCCGGCGCACATCGAACTGGCCAAGCGCGAGTTCCGGGTAGGTAACCTCTATCTGAACCGTGGCATCACCGGCGCGCTCGTGGGCCGTCAGCCCTTCGGCGGGTTTGCGATGTCCGGCGTCGGGTCCAAGGCTGGCGGCGCGGATTACCTGATGCAGTTCGTCGAACCTCGCGCAAGCTGCGAAAACACCATGCGGCGCGGGTTCGCGCCCGAGCTTTGATCGAGCCATCGCCCGTTCTTTGATCGAATCACTGAAGACAACATTCGTCACACATTTCCGGGCGAACATCCAGCCGCTCGGCCTCGGAAAGGAATCCAGACGTGGCACTCCAGTACGAACTCGTGAACGCGACCAAGCGCGAGCGGCTCAGCCTCTCGACCTTGCCGGGCCGCACCAAGCACGACATCGCTGGCAACCCCGCCGCGGCCGCGATCGTCGCGTGGTACATGATGGAGCACCCGCGCGACCGCATCACCTTCGTGACCGACGACATCGCCGACACTCACCCCGCCTGGCCACTGCGCGGCGCGACTCGGGCCGAGCTCGAAAGGTACCGCGACGTCACGGTGGACGTGATCACCACGCTGGTCGCCGCGGGGATTCTCGAAGAGCGCGGACGCGGCTTCGTCGAGACCTCCGACCGCGGTCGAGTGATTGTCCGAGATCTACGGAATGTCTGGAACGGAACTCCGCAGACCGTAGAAACGCCGTGAGAACGGCCCAACCTTGCGATTCGACACTCTGTTCCGCTCGGACGATGCGATCTAACGCCACGCGGCGGTGACCTTCCCAGACCCATCGCGCCACTCCGGTGCCCACGCCAAGAACACCACACGCACGGTGATGTCCGTCTTCTTTGGCTTAAGCGTGATCGTTTCCAGCTTCTCTGTCAGCGGGTCAACGGTCGCGCTCATCGAATCGACCTCGGCCTGAAACTGCGCTTCCAGATCCGCGCGCTGCCTCTGCAACGCCTCGACCGTCTCGTTGGCGCGGCCCACGTCGCCCGATTCCTTCTTACTCTTCTCCACACCTCGCGCGGCCGACGCCGCCTTGCCAATGCTCCTCGCGCTCACCGCCTTGCGACCCATGAACGCCGAAAGAATCGCCGCACCGAACGAGATCGCCGTCGAGAGCTTCGCGCCCTTGGCCTGAGCCTGCTGGACCTCTGCGGCCTGCTGAGCCCGGCGAACCCGCTCTTGCAACGTTGTCATCTTCGGCGCGTATTTCTGCCGCAGCTTCGCGCTCATCTGGTCGCGCTGCTCGCGCGCGGTCTGCTGCAGACGTGCGCGAAAATCGCGCTCGCTCTCGTCGGGCTTTGACACCTCGTCAACGCTCGGGCTCTTGAGCAGGTCGAGCCGCTGCGTGCGATACACCAGGTCGCTGAAGCCCTTCGTCCAGGCGTCGTACGACTTGGCCTTCCCGGCCTCGGACGCCGCCTGCGCAAAGCTCGCGCCCGTCGCGGGCTCGCTCTCAACGTCCGTCTCGATCAACTCCGCGACGCTCGAGGCCTCCCAGTCCACCCCCACGGGCCCCGCGCCCAGCGCGGTCAGGTGCGACACCGCGCGGTTATCGTCGATCCCGTTCTTCGCGTCGCGGTAATACACCCGCGCACACCCCAGCAGCGACGCTCGGTAGACCAGCGATGAGCCCGCAGGCTTGCTGCCGCGGATGGGGAGGAAGCACTGCTTGATCTCCGGCGGCATGACGGGCCGTGACGTGCTCTCGCCATTCCCTGATTGACTTTGACGACCGCCGTTACTCGCAACAGTTGCACCGTTCGCCGTGCTCGCAGACGCGTCGGGCGGGCCGCTCACTACCGCGTCTCCCGCTCCAGGTTCGGTCTTCATCGCCCCTCGCCTCTGGTCCATCAACGCTTTGATCTGCCCGCGCGTCAGCGGCCCGCGCAGGTACGACATCGCCCAACGCGACTCAAAGATCTCCGGCCCGTCCTCGTGTACATTGTTCATCAAAAACACGCGGCTGCTAAGCTGCGAAAGAATCTTTTCAATCTTGCTGCGATCAAATCCCGCCGACGCCCGGGCCGCCGCGCCCTCCAGCCCGTCGAGGACGCGCGCCTTGTCGCGCTCGGTCTGAAGCCGGCCGATGAACCACGTCCCCGCGTTCGCCAATCCCTTGTAATCAAGATCGACCGGGTTCTGCGTCGCCAGCACCACGCCCACGCCAAACGCGCGGGCCTGCTTCATCAGCATCAGCAGCGGCGTCTTAGACGGCGGGTTGGCGGTCGGCGGGAAGTACCCGGCAATCTCGTCCATATACAGCAGCGCCCGCAAGCTGGTAGTACCGCTCTGCGTGCGCACCCAGCCCAGCATCTGGTTGAGCAGCATCGACACGAAGAACATCCGCTCCGCGTCGTTCAAGTGCGCGATCGAGTAGATGGAGACGCGCGGCTTACCCGTCGGCGTGCGCAGCGCCGCGCCGATGTCCAGCGGCTCGCCCTCCATCCATGCCGCAAAGCCGGGCGCCGCGAGGATGTTGTTGAGCAGCATCGCCAGCGCGAAGCGGTCCTTGGAGGGGAACACCGACTCGATGTCCATCACGCCCCAACGCTGCACCGGCGGCGTCTGGATCTGCTCGATCAAAGACCCGAGGTCCAAGTCTTTCCCCGCGTTCCACGCCGACGAAAAGATGGTCGAGAGCAGCGTGTGCTCGCGGCTGTGCATCGAATCGGCGTCGATGCCCATTAACGCGAGCAGGCTCGTGGCGGTGCTGCTGATCCGCTCGCGCAGAAGCTCCTCGTCGTCCATAATCGACCGAACGGGCACGGAGAACGACTTGAGAATCGACACCGGCAGCCCCGCGTTGCTGCCCGGCGTGTACACGGAAAAATCGGCCGAGTCCTTCAACCTCTGGATCCGCGCGCCGTCCTGACCCCAGTCCGCTAGCCCCTTGGCCCACAGTGCCGCCTGCTGGTCCGCGTGCTGCTGCGGCGTGACGCCGTTGCGAGCCGCGTCCTCCTCGCTGATCCACGGCAGAAAATCCGAGCCGCGCAGCGACGGGAACGTCAGAAGCAAGTTCGAGAGGTCGCCCTTGGGATCGATGATGATCGCGGGGATACCGTCGATCGCGGCCTCTTCCAACAACGACAAACACAGCCCAGTCTTCCCCGAGCCGGTCATGCCGACGCAGACCGCGTGCGTGACCAAGTCCTTCGAGTCATAAAGAACGAGCGCGTCGCGGTCGCCAGTCTTCTTGGCAAGGTCGTACGAGCGGCCAAGGTAAAACGTCCCAAGCTTCTCAAAGTCCTGCATTGCCTGCTCCTCACTGGGGCGCTCGGTCTTCGCCATCCACCGCTTTCATCGTTCACGATTCAGCATTCGGCATTCGGCATTCGTTGAATGCTCACTGATAGGTCTTGCCTCGATGCTTCAACCAACCGTCCTCGTGCTTGCCGCGAAGATCGCGGTGCGTCCAGTGCACGGCCGCGCCCAGATCGTTCCACTCGAACTGCCCGTAGAACTCGACCGTGTCCTTCACTTCGATCGGTAATCGCTTGGCGACGTCGATGTTGTGTGAGATCTTCACGACATCGCCGCTGGCGAGCTTGATGAGGAACCGCTGGTGCCGGCTCTCGTCGTTGTCGTCGGGCAAAACTTTGATCACGCGCCCGCTGCCCTCCACGATCGTGCCCGAGGCCTGATTCTTGATCGCGTTCACAATCGAAAGATCATCGGTCTTACCAACGCGCGTGCCGCTCGTGGAAGCCGTACCGCCCGATGGCTTGCGATCGCCGCCTTGAGAAGGAAGAAAGACTTTGAGAAGCAGTGTGAGCAGCGCGAGCACGAAGGCCACGCCCGCTTGCATCGCGGTCCGCTTCCCGCGCGGGCGGGCCGCCCGGATCAGATCCTCAGGCTTGAAGTTCATCCTGCCCCCCGCTCGCTGCCGCGCATCGCATTCCATTGCCTCTCGACCGTGAAACCAAGACGCGCCGTCGCTGATTTACTCCCAATCAGCACACAAACGTGACGATTCTGAGGCTGATTCTACGACCGAATCCATCGCAACGCCCGTACTCAGTTGCTCCAACCTGCAATGCTCGATACCTTCCATATCCCACTCGCTCAACCTGTCTCGTCTGTTTCCACCCGACTGATCTCAGTCGATCGCCCAGGAGTTTCGATATGTGCAAGCTCGGTTTCATCGCCAGCCTCGTGACGGTCGCTTCCGTTCACGCCGCGGGCACGCAGGGCTACTACCGCATGCCCTGCATCCACAACGACCTCATTGTCTTCGCGGCCGAGGGCGATCTGTGGAAGGTTCTCGCGAGCGGTGGCGTGGCGACGCGGCTGACCAGCCACCCGGGCAACGAGGGCACGCCGCGCATCTCGCCCGACGGTTTGACCCTCGCGTTCACCGCGGAATATGAAGGACCGACCGAGGTCTACACCATGCCCTTCGGAACCGGCGTCGGCGGCCTGCCGACTCGCCGCACGTTCGAGGCCGCGCGGGCCGCGGTCGTCGGATGGACGCCCGCAGGCGCGCTGATGTACACGACCGACGCGCTGTCGGGCCTGCCCAATTTCCAACTCGCGACGATCGACCCAAAGACCGGCGACCGCGGCATCATCCCTCTCGCGCAAGCGAGCGCCGGGGTCTACGACGATGCCGGATCCTCGCTGTTCTTCACACGCCTGCAATTCAACGGCAGCATGACCAAGCGCTACAAGGGCGGCACGGCGCAGAACCTGTGGCGTTTCGACACCAACGCCGCCGAGGCCGTGCCGCTCACCGCCGATTTCGCTGGCGCGAGCAAGGACGCGATGTGGTGGCAAGGCCGCATCTACTTCGCCACCGACCGCGACGGCACCATGAACATCTGGTCGATTAAACCCGACGGCACGAGCGTCACGCAGCACACCAAGGCTGTCGGCTTTGACGTCGCCTCGCCCTCGCTCTCCAAGGGCAAGATCGCCTTCCAGCAGGGCGCGGACATCCACGTCTACGACATCGCCGCGAACACGGATACCACGCTGAACATCACGCTCGAATCCGACCTGGATCACACCCGCGAGAACTGGGTCGCCAAGCCGATGGACTACCTGAGCGCCGCGCATCTATCGCCCGACGGCGACCGCGTGGTCATCACCGCGCGCGGCAGCGTCTTCGTCGCGCCGCACCGCCAAGGCCGATTCGTCGAAGTCACCAAAGCAGAAGGCGTGCGCTACCGCAGCGCTCGCTTCATGCCCGACGGCAAGTCACTCGTCGCGCTGAGCGATGCATCCGGTGAAACAGAACTGACCAAGCTCCCCGCCAACGGCGTCGGCACGCCGGAAAAACTCACCACCAACGCCGACATCCTCCGCTGGGACCAATGGCCCTCGCCCGACGGTGCCTGGATCGCCAGCACCGACAAGAACAACCGCCTCTGGCTCTACAACACCAAGACCAAAGAGCACACCCAGGCCGACCAGTCGATGAATGAATCGATCACGGACATCGCGTGGTCGCCCGACAGCCGCTGGATCGCGTACACGTACATGGCGGACAACCTCAACCGTCGCGTGAAGATCCACAACACCGACAACGGGGCCAGCACCTTCGTCACCACCGATCGCTTCGAAAGCTACTCCCCCGCGTGGAGCACCGAAGGGCAGTGGCTCTACCTGCTCTCGGATCGAAACATCCAGAGCCTCGTCGGCAGCCCGTGGGGACCGATGCAGCCCGAGCCGTTCTTTGATAAGACGACGAAGATCTATCAGATCGCGCTCATAGGCGGAACTCGCTCGCCGTTCCTTCCCAAAGACGAACTTCACAAGGCGAAGAAAGACGACGCCAAGAAGGACGAATTAAAAAAGGACGAGCCTAAGACCCCGGACAAGAAGCCCGAAGATGCTGCTGAGAAAAAGCCCGATCCGCAGCCCGAATCAAAGCCCGAGGCGAAGCTCGAACCGAAGCCCGAGGCTGAGAAGAAAGACGCCGCAAAGATCCCCGAAGTCGTGATCGAACTCGCTGGCATCGAGCGGCGCCTCAGCGAAGTCCCCGTCCCCGCCGGAAACTACGGCAACCTCGCCGTCAACGACAAGGCTCTCTTCTGGACCACCACCGAGCGCGGCCCTGACAGCAAGCCCGCACTCTCCAGCGTCGCCATCGTCAACGAGAACATCGAGGTCAAGCAGGTTGTCGCCGACATCAAGAGCTTCGAGCTCTCCGCCGACGGCAAGAAAATCCTCGTACTCAAGGACGATTCGATGTTCATCATCGACGCTGCGCACGGCCCGGCCGACCTCGCCAAGAAGGACGTTGTCCTCAACGCCTGGACAATGTCCATCACGCCGCGCGAGGAATGGCGGCAGATGTTCATCGAAGCTTGGCGTCTCGAACGCGACTATTTCTACGACAAACTGATGCACGGCGTGGACTGGCCCAAAATGCGCGACAAGTACCTGCCGCTAGTTGATCGCGTGACCACACGAGCAGAACTCAGCGACGTCATTGCGCAGATGGTCGCCGAACTTTCCGCGCTCCACACCTTCGTCCGCGGCGGCGATCTCCGCCAAGGCAAGGATAAAGTCCGCATCGGCTCGCTCGGCGCAACCCTTGCCCGCGATGCCGCCAACGGCGGCTACCGCGTCGAACACGTCTTCCTGTCCGACCCCGACGTCCCCGAGCGCCTCTCGCCGCTCGCCCGCCCGGGCGTGAACGTTGTCGCTGGCGACGTCATCGAGTCGATCGATGGCGTGCCCACGCTCTCGACCTCCGACTGCGCGGTGCTCCTCCGTCACAAGGCCGACAAGCAAGTGCTCCTCCGCGTCAAGCCAGCCTCGGGCGGCGACGGTCGCGACGTCATCGTCGTCCCCATCTCCACCGAATCCGCGAGTGACCTCCGCTACCACGAGTGGGAGTACACGCGCCGCCTCGACGTCGAGAAGGCCAGCGACAACCAGATCGGCTACCTCCACCTTCGCGCCATGGGAGGCGGCGACTACAGCGATTTCGCCAAGGGCTACTACCCCGTCTTCAACCGTCAAGGACTCATCATCGACGTGCGCCACAACCGCGGCGGCAACATCGATAGTTGGATCCTCGGCAAGCTGCTCCGCCAAGCCTGGTTCTTCTGGAGCGACCGCGTAGGCACGCCCCCGTCGTGGAACATGCAGTACGCGTTCCGCGGGCACATCGTGGTGCTTTGCAACGAACGCACCGCGTCCGACGGCGAAGCCTTCGCCGAGGGTTTTAAACGACTCGGCCTGGGCAAGGTCATCGGCACCCGCACCTGGGGCGGCGAGATCTGGCTCAGCGGCAACAACTTCCTGGTCGATCAGGGCATCGCCACCGCGGCCGAGACCGGCGTCTACGGGCCCGACGGAACCTGGCTTATCGAGGGTCACGGGGTCGACCCCGACATCATCGTCGACAACCTCCCGCACGCGACCTTCAAGGGCGAGGACGCGCAGCTCAAGGCCGCTATCGAGCACCTGAAAAAACTCATCGCCGACAACCCGGTCCCGCCCCTCAAGAACCCGCCCAAGCCAGATAAGTCCTTCAAACCCGCTCAATAACACCGTCTATCGCGTGGCGATCGTTACCCGCACGCAACCTCGCCCTCGATGAAAGGACCGCGCAGGCCTAGCCTTTTTCGTATGCACCCGGGCCGAAGCATCATCACGATCGGGAACTTCGACGGGGCCCACCTCGGGCACGCTGCCCTGCTGCGCCGCTGCTTCAATATCGCCTCGCAAACCCACGGACTCGTCAAGCCCCGCATCGTCGCGATCAGCTTTGATCCCCACCCCGCCTCGATCCTGCGCCCAGATCAGACTCTCCCCGCCAAGCTAACCACGTTCGAGCGCCGCGCCGCGCTCCTTCGACAGCTTGGCGCCGACGAAGTCGTCAAGCTCTCCCCCACTGCCGACCTGCTCGCCAAGTCGGCCGAGTCCTTCATCGCAGAGGTCTCGCGCGATTACGCACCGCTCGCCTTTGTCGAAGGCTCCGACTTTCATTTCGGTCACAAACGCGGCGGGAACGTGCGTGTCCTTGCCGATCTCGGTTCACGCCTGGGCTTCGCGGTTGAGGTTGTCCCCAGCGTGGACGTCCCGCTCACCGACGACGCGATCGTCCCCGCCTCCAGCACCATCGCCCGCTGGCTTATCACGCAAGGCCGAGTCCGCGACGCCGCGCTCGTGCTGGGCCGACATCACGAGCTCGTGGGCACCGTCGTGCAAGGCGACCGGCGCGGCCGCACGATCCAGTTCCCAACCGCGAACCTCGCCGCAGAAAACCTCATCCCCGCCGACGGCGTCTACGCCGCGCTCGCAATCCTTCCCGACGGCCGCGAATGGCCCGCCGCCGTGAACGTCGGCACACGCCCGACGTTCCAAGCTCACGAACGCCGCGTCGAAGCGCACCTGATCGGCGCACAATCTTCCGACCTTGCGGTCACGTCCGAATACGGCTGGCCGCTCCGCCTCAGGCTCGTCGGCTGGCTGCGCGATCAGGTCCGCTTTGATTCGATCTCGCGTCTTGTCGAGCAGCTCAAACGCGATTGCGCCCGCGCGCTCACCATCACGTCTCAAGCCGACGCGAGCAGCGTCCGTTTCGCCGTGAAGACTCTTTCAACTCCCACGCGCGCCACCACCAACCACGCGGACCCGCTCCGCCAGAAAGCCGACAACGCATGAACGCCTATTCCTCCACCGACACCCTCGCCGACATCGCCGAGTGGCTCCGGCCCAAACGCCGCATCGTCGTCCTCACCCACGTCAAGCCCGACGGCGACGCCGTCGGCTCCACTCTCGCGCTTTGCCGGGCCCTAAATCTCAGCGGTTTCCCGGCCGGGAACCGCGCCGAGATTTGGTACTTCGGCCCGCAGCCGCACTGGTACGCGGGGCTCGCCAAGTCAACCCCCGCGCGAATCTGCGAGCACAGCGCCTTCCCGCCCCCGCTCCCTCACGGCACCGACACCGAGCCCGACGCCATCGTCATCACCGACACCGGCTCGTGGCAACAGCTCGAGCCCGCCGCCGCATGGCTCAAGGCACGCCGCGACCGCGTCGCCATCATCGACCATCACGTGCAGGGCGACCCCGCGATCTCTGACCGTCGCTTCATCGACACTACCGCCGCCGCCGTCGCGCAGCCGGTCGCCGAACTCGCGCGCCTCCTGCTCCGCAAAGACTCGCTCACGCAGCTCCCACCTGAGGTGGCCGAGCCCGCGTACCTGGGCATCATGACCGACACCGGCTGGTTCCGTCACAGCAACGTCACGCCGCGCGTCATGCGCGTCGCCGCCGACCTCATCGAGGCCGGGATCAACCACTCCGCACTTCTCATGATGATCGAGCAGACCGACCGCCCCGCACGCCTCCTGCTCCTCTCTCGCGCCCTCGCCACGCTCCGCCTCGACGATCAAGGCCGCATCGCGTCCATGATGCTCACGAAAAAAGATTTTACCGAGTGCGACGCCAGCCAGGGAGACGCTGGTGGCTTCGCGGACTTCGGCCAGGGACTCGAAACCACCCGCGTCACCGCCATGCTCTCCGAGAGCGAGCCCGACGCGCAAGGCCGACCCATCACCAAGATCAGCCTGCGCAGCAAAAGCTCGGCGGACTCCCTCGACGTCAACCAGGTCGCGCAGCAGTTCGAGGGCGGCGGGCACGTCCGCGCCGCTGGCGCACGAATCCAAGCCCCAATCACCGACGCTCGCGAGATGATCGTGAGAGCGCTTAAAGCCGCCAAATAGGTCGCTTCGGTAGGTCTCTTAGGTAGGTCGGCTCTCCGAGCCGACTCTTCTCTCGAAGTAAGACGTTGAGAAGACCTGAAGAAGAAGAAGAAGAAGAAAAGCTCGGCACAGAGTGCCGACCTATCTCAAACGCCCACGCACGCGCCCAATGATCGACCATCATGCGTCAACGACCACCACACTCACGCTTCTCCCCACGCGGCCTCGAGCACGACCGCCCCACCCTCCGCCTCATGACCACCACGCTGTGGGAATACCCCAGCCAGCACTACACCTCCGCGTCTGGCCAGGTCATGCAGGGCGACAAGGACTACGTCGGCGCAACGCCCTCGTGGATCATCTGGCAACTCCTCAACCGCTACACGCGCGAGACCGACCTCGTCGTTGATCCCATGTGCGGCAGCGGCACCACCATCGACGTCGCCCGCGACCTAGGCCGCCGCGTGCTCGGATACGACCTCAACCCCACCCCCGCTCGCGCCCACGAGATCTTTCGCGCCGACGCTCGCAAGATCCCTATCGAAGACGCCAAAGCCGACTTCGTCTTCATCGACCCGCCCTACTCCACCCACGTCGATTACTCCGACGACCCACGCTGCATCGGCAAGCTCGACGCTGGCGGCGAGGACCACGGCGCGGCCTACTACACCGCGATGCGACAGGTCATCACCGAGATCCACCGCGTCCTCAAAGACCGCCGCTACATGGGGCTCTACGTCAGCGACTCGTTCACCAAGAAAAAAGGCTCCGGTCAACAAGCCCTCGGCGGCTTCATGCCCATCGGCTTCGAACTCTTCGCCATGATGCGCGAACTGTTCGTCCCGGTAGACATCATCGCCGTCGTCCGACACAATCAAAAACTCCAGCGCGGCAACTGGCACAAGGCCGCGGAAGAAGGAAACTTCTTCCTTCGCGGGTTCAACTACCTGTTCATCATGAAAAAGGAAGAGGCAACGACAAGGTCCGGTCGAACGCCTGCCGCTGTCAAAGTGACCGAGCACCCGGAAACCTTGAATCCGAAAAATGATGCCTCGCGCAGTGCCTCCCCACACAACCAGAGCACGACCTATTTCCAACCCAAACCGCAGCAAGAAAATCGCTCAACGAAGAAACGTCCCCGGCTGGATTCGAACCAGCAACCACCCATTTAGAAGACGGGAGCGCTATCCAGTTGCGCCACGGGGACAGATGAGACCATTCTACGCCCTGGCCTGTAACCGCTCTTCCTCGCCCGGTTTCTCTGGGCTCTAACGCACCACCGCCGCAATCCGCCCACACGCTCTACACTGCGTTCCATGTCACGCAAACCGCTTTGTCTTTTCCTGATCGCTTCTCTCGCGGCAATACTCCCGAGTGTTGATGCCCTCGCGCAAAACGCGGCCCCCGCCACGCCGAGACCCGCCACCCAACCTGCCGCGAACACACCTACCGCACAAGCCCCCCCCGGCTCCACCATCCTCCGCGTCGCCACCTTCAACATCCAAGACTGCCGCACCGAGGACATCGCCGACCCTACCAACCCGCGCCTCCGCCAGATCGCCGAGATCATCCAGCGCCTTCGCCCCAACGTAATCCTTCTCAACGAGATCGCCTACGACATGCCAGGCGCGCCCGCCTTCAAACCTGGTGACGAGCCCGGCCAGAACGGCCAACGCTTCGCCGATCGTTTCCTCGCCACGCCGCAAGCCGCGGGTCTCAAGCCGCTGAAATACCGCGCCTTCATGGCCTCGGTCAACACCGGCATCCCCAGCGGCTTCGACCTCGACCGCAACGGCACCATCGTCAGCGAGTTCCCCAACCCGCCCGCACGCGGCAACCTCACCGAAGCGGGCCGCGCCTACGGCAACGACTGCTGGGGCTTCGGCACCTTCCCCGGCCAGTACGGCATGGCCCTGCTCGTCGACGATCGCCTCGTCATCGACTCTGAAAACATTCGCACCTTCCGCCTGCTCCCCTGGGACTACATGCCCGGCGCGTTCATCCCGCAGGGCGTCAACGGCACCGGCACCTGGTACACCGCCGACGAACTCAAAGTCTTCCGACTCAGCTCCAAGAGCCACTGGGATGTCCCCGTCAGACTCCCCGACGGATCACGAATCCACTTTTTCTGCAGCCATCCCACCCCCCCCGCGTTCGACGGCCCCGAGAAACGCAACGCACGCCGCAACCACGACGAGATCCGATTCTGGGCCGACTACGTCGGCAACGCCTCCTACCTCGTCGACGATAACGACACCCCCGGCGGCTACACCGAGACCGTGCCTTTCATCATCCTCGGCGACCTTAACGCCGATCCCGAGAAAGGCGACAGCTTCAAGTCGCCGCTCAAGACCGTGCTCTTCGGCCCGGGCAACGTGAACACCGCGACCATCCCCGTCTCCGATGCGCCGCTCAAAGGTCTCGAGCCCTCCGACACAGCCATGTTCAAACTCCGCGTCGATTACGTCCTCCCCTCCACCGATCTCACCGTCCTTCGCTCGGGGATCTGGACCCCTGCTCAACGCGAAACCCTCGGCCCGCAGTTCCCCTCCGACCATTTCCCCGTCTGGATGGAAATCGCCGTCCCCGCCATCAAGAGCAGGTAAATTCATACTCTCGCTACCAAAACATCTAGCGGCGAAAATCTGACGAACTCGTTCTGGTCTATGATGAATTGTTCTCGGCAAGCAGTAATCCCAGTTCGCGATTTTCGACCCGATCAGAACCCGATCCGACATTTCCCCAGGGGTGAGGTCGAGTGAGATTCGAGACCAACGACACAGGACTCGGCACAGGACACGACGTAGGACGCGACCCAGAACCCGACGCAGGAGTTAATGGCTTGAACCAACCCGCCGAGGTGACATCCCCAACGCCAGCCGCCGCAGTGACCGCCACGCTCGTCGCCCCGCCGTCCGTGTTTGCCAGCCTCATCGAGACCACCAAGCCAGGCATCACGCGGCTCGTCACGATCACTGCCTTGGTCGGGTTCGTCATGGCGGCCGTGCAACGCACCTGGACCTTCCCGCATCTCCTCCTCACCGCTCTCGGATGCGTCGTCGGCACCGCACTCTCAGCCGCTGGCGCCAACGCCCTCAACCAATGGCTCGAACGCGAACGCGACGCCACCATGGACCGCACCGCGACCCGCCCCCTCCCTCAAGGCCGACTCACGCCCCGCACCGTCTTTCTCCTCGGCGCAGCGCTCAGCGCCGTCGGCGTCGCCCTCCTCTGGGGCACCGTCGGCTACATCCCCGCCGTTCTCTCGCTTGCCTGCGTCGTCGTCTACACCGTTTTCTACACGCCGATGAAGGTGCTCACGCCCATGGCCACGTTCGTCGGCACCATCCCCGGCGCGCTCCCGCCGCTCATCGGATGGACGGCCGCGTCCTCCGCGCCCGGCTATCACGCCCTTCTCGAATGGGGCGGGCTCTCATTGTTCATCTTGATGACCGTCTGGCAGATCCCGCACTTCCTCGCCATCGCGTGGATGCACAAGGACGACTACGCCAAGGGCGGATTCTGCGTGCTCCCCACGCAGAAAAACGGTGAACGCCGCACCGTCTTCACGATCGCCGCGTGGACCATCCTGCTCATCCCCGCCACGCTCGCCCCGGGATGGCTCATCCCACAGCTCGGACTGCCGTATCTGATCGTCGCGAGCGTCTCGGGCCTCGCGTTCATGGTGCTGGCCTACCGCCTCATCCGCGACCGCACCCGCCCCAGCGCCCGCAATCTCTTCCTCGGCTCCATCATGCACCTGCCCCTGCTGCTCGTGGCCATGGTCGCGGTAGCGATCGTCCGCGTGATCGCGTAAATCTGGCTACTTCATCTTGCGAGGATCGTGTCAGGTGGGCGTCCCGCCCGCCTCTACTTTTTCTAAATCTTGAACTTCTTTCCTTGGCCTTGATCGCGCCCGGAACGCGTGCCTGTCTCATCCTGTGACCGGCACTCCCAGCGCCGCCCGGATCAACTCTCGCACTCGCTCCGAGTTCATCTCCTTCTTCCCAAACCCAGGCCTGGCCCCCGCCGCTACAGCCTCCTCCTGCGCATCCGCAAAGTTGCTGACCAGCATCAACGCGGGCACGCGTTGGTCGGTCGCCTTCGCGCGTGCCGCCAATGATCGAACAAGCTCGACCCCGCCCGTCGATTCAAACTCACCATCCAGCACGCGATTCACCAGCAACAAATCCGCCGATTCGAACTCTGCCTCAACCGCCCGCGCATCGTTCGCAAACACAACCTGCACGCCAAGAATCGTCCGCCCGACCGCTGATCTCAGCATGAACGAATCAGGCCCGCAGTGCCCCACCAAAGCGATCCGTGTTGAGCGACCATTCATCCGCGTTCTCCTGTATCAGACTCACCCCGCAACTCGATCCTCACGCGCCGCGCCGTGACACGAACAACCATCCCACCGAGCACGAACCGTTTCGGCTCGCGTGATTCGGCCCGCACCGACTCCGCCACCTTTAACACCGACCGCGCCGACACGCGGTCCATGCCGATGCCATCGACCAGATCCGCGACACTCGCCCGGACCAATTCCCCCAGAACCACCGCAGGCTCTCGCCCAAGCGTCTCACGCGACCACTCCAAGGACCGGACGCCCGACTCACAGGCTGGCTCACAGGCCAACTCACAGGCCGACTCGTCAACCTTCCATTCCAAAGCTCCTCCAGACGATTGCCTAGAACTCCGCTCCGCAAGCATCAACAACTCAGATGCTCGCCGCCGCACCACGTCACCAGCCTCGCGCGATAACCGCGCCGTCGTCGCCACGCGCTCGCGCACCGTCGGCCCAAGTTCCAGCAGCACCGGCACCACCCGATGCCGCACCGCCGAACGCAGCAAGCTCTCGTCCGCGTTGGTCGCGTCCTCACGCCACGACCACCCCGCCTCGACGCACAGCCGCCTCGTTTCTTCGCGCGCGATCGATAGCATCGGCCGGACCAGCGTCACGCCGCGCCCAATCGGCCGCGTCTCCGCGATCCCACCCAGCCCCGTCGGACCCGCCCCGCGCATCAGCCGCATCAGCACCGTCTCCAACTGATCATCCGCGTGATGACCGGTCGCCACCCACGAGCACCTCGCGCGCTCGGCCAGCTCGGCCAGCGCCGCGTACCGCGCCCGACGAGCGCGTGCCTCCAAGTTGGTCGTCACTCCGCGCAACCCAGTCTCACGGACGCGCACGCTCGCCTCGATAAACTCCAGCCCCAGCTTCTCCGCAAGGCTCTTCGTCGCGTCACGATCCGCCAACGCCTGCTCGGCTGGCCTCAGGTCATGCAACACATGCCCCACCGTCACGCCCGGCCTGATTCGCGCCAGGGCCAGCACCAACGCCGAAGAATCCGCACCACCCGAGCACGCCACCACCGTGCGCCGCCCAGCATCCCGCGTCGCCCGCCCGCCCGTCAGCTCGCGCCAACGCCGCACGATCTCGGCCACCGCGACATCACGCCGAGCAAGCGGCTTGATTTGAAGTTCTTCGCTCACCGCTCAATCGTATGAGCCCAGCACCACACTCGCGTCTCAACCCCCCGGCACCGAGCCTGACACCGACGCCAGCACCGCGTCCAGCGCCAGGATCTCGAACATCACGTGCGCCGCCAGCAACGCCGTGATCCCGCTCGGGTCGCGGTCGGGCAGCACCTCGACCACGTCCGCGCCCAGCACGCTCGTCCCGCGCAGCGACCTCAACAACCCCAGCACTTCCGCCGATGTAAACCCGCCGACCGACGGCGTCCCCGTCCCCGGCGCGAACGCCGGGTCCACGCAATCAATATCAAACGTCACATACGCCCCAGCCCGCCCCAGCCGCTTCAAAAACGCCGCGATCGGCTTCACCCCCTCACGCCGCCACCGCTCGTACGTCACGATCTCGACCCCGTGCTCCTTCGCAAACAGCAAGTCCGTCGCCGAGTTCAGCGGCCCCTTCACGCCGATCGAGATCATCCGCCGCGGATCAACAATTTCGTCCTCGATCGCGCGAATAAACGGCGAAGCGTGCCCCCACCGCTCGCCCCACACGCTGTCCACCGTGTCAAGGTGACTATCAAAGTGGATCAGCGGCAGCCCCTTCTTCGGCTTGTTCAACCGCTCCCACGTCGCTCGAATGTTCGCGTACGCGATCGAGTGGTCCCCGCCGATCGCCAGCAGCCGTGTGATCGCCGCCTTCTTCGCACCCGCGTTGGGCTTGCACAGCCCCGCCGCGAACGCGCACACCACGTCCGCGTTCTCCCTCGGCGAATACGGCCTCACCGGCGCATCACCCGCGTCCGCAATGCTCAACGCCTCGCACACGTTCACGTCAAACTCAACGTGGTACGGCTTGACGTACTGCGACTCCTCTCGCACCGCGCGCGGCCCAAACCGCGCACCGGGCCGGTACGTCACGCCGCCGTCGTAGGGCACGCCATAAATCGCCCAGTCCAGCGGCAAGTTCTCCGGCAAAACCTGCTCAAGCAGCGGGTACCGGCAGAACGTCGAAACCCCGGCAAAGCGCGGCGAACGACGAGAATCTGGCAACACGGTTCGTGGCATCGCGAGCAACTCGTCCTTTCACACGCCCCGCTTAAACAGAGACGCCGGATCTTAAACTTTGCGAAGGTCCGGGTTCGCTCTCAAACCAATCAATCACCGCAACCACTCGTCCTCGATCCGCATCCCCACCGCCGTCGTCGCCATCGTCCCGCTCTCGATCATGCTCGCCATCGGGTACGCGCAATAGTCCAAACTAAACGCACCCGCCGGGCGATGGTTCCCCGACATCCCCACCCCGCCAAACGGCAGCTTGCTGCTCGCGCCCGCCGTCCCCGTGTTGACATTCACGCACCCGGCCTTGCACTCGATGAGGAACCGAGCCTGGGCCGCCGCGTCCGTCGTAAAGATCGACGCCGCCAGCCCATAATTCGTCGCGTTGCTCTGCTCGATCGCCTCATCAAGCGACCGCACCACGCTCACGCGCAGCAGCGGCCCGAACACCTCACGGTCACACCCCGCGTCGCTCACCAAATCGCTCACGCTGAACCGCTCCACCCGAACAACGCTCGGCGTGAGATAAAAACCCTCTTCCACAGTCTCGATCGCCGTCGAAGGAACGATCACCTCGCCGCCCGCCTTGGCCAACTGCGCCTGAAAATCCAGCACCGCACGCCGCGACGCCTCGTTGATGATCGGACCCATGAACACCGGATGAGCCGCCCGCGGATCGCCCACGATCAGGTTCGACGCCGCCTTCGCCAGCGCCGACAAGAACCGCCCCGCGATCATTTCGTGCAGGATCAGCCTCCGCGTGCACGTACACCGCTGGCCCGTCGTGATGAACGCGCAGCGCACGCACTCGATCAACGCCTGCTTCAGATCCGCATCCGGCATCACCACCGCCGGGTTGTTCCCGCCCATCTCCAGCGCGATCATCCGACTCGGCCGATCAAGGTTCGCTTCCAAGATCCGCCGACCGACCGGCCACGACCCCGTAAACAAAATGCCGTCGATCCCCGCGTGCCGCGAAAGCGACGACGCCACCTCGGCCGCGCCCTGCACAACGTTGAACACGCCGCGCGGAGCACCCTCGGCGTCGAGCGCCCCCTGAAACAACTCTCCCAGCAACTGCCCCACCGCCGGCGTCTTGTCGCTCGGCTTCAACACCACCGTGTTCCCCATCGCCAGCGCCGGAACGATGTGACCGTTGGGCAAGTGGGCCGGAAAGTTGTACGGCCCCAGCACCGCCATCACTCCATGCGGCCGAAAGCTCGCGCGACCCACACGACCCGCCGCGATCGGAACCTCGAACGCCGACACACGACGCATCGCGCCCGTCGCCGTCTCGTCCAGCGTGATGTCAACCTTCGCCCCCAGCAGCGCGGCCTCGCCCTTGCTGTCCCACATCACTTTGCCCGTCTCGTCCGCGATTAACTCCGCGATCGCGCCCTCACGCTCCTTACAGATCGACTGATATCGACGCAGCACCGCGACGCGACGCTCCATCGGCCACGCGGCCCACTTGGGGAACGCCTCCCGCGCCGCCGCAATCGCATCATCAACGTGCGACAGCACCGGCGAGCCCGACCACACCACCGACGCTGGCCGCGCAGGATTTCGCGACACCACCTCGTCGCCAGCAATCTCCCGCCACTCGCCAGCGATCAGATTCGCGGCGCCACGCTTCAACGACGGATGCTTCATACCGAGGCCGCCTTTTTCTTGGATCGCTTCGTCGGTGCTTTACCCGTCGATTGACCAGTCGATGTACCAGTCTCGTTGGCAACAACACCCGACGCAGCGCTCATCGAATTCGTCGTGCCCGCGCTCGCCGCGCCCCCCGGCCCCCTCTCATACGCCTCGGCTGGCGTCACACCAACCTTCATCCCCGGCTCAAACGCCAACGCCTCCATCGCCGCCTTGGTCAGCCGAACTCGCCCGTCGTCACTGTCCGCGAACTCCACCACCGCCGAGCGGAACTCGCCGTCGATCTCTAGCCGGCTCACCATCCCGCGCCGCCTGGCCGACGCTGGCGCCACCGCGCTCCCAAGCTCTGTCCACCGCGTCTGCTTCACCATCTCGACGTCCGCCGTCACCGCTTCCAAATGCGGCCCACCATCGAACGGATCAATGAAGTCGTTGTACTTGAACCCCAGCTTCTCCAGCATCCGCCGCGCCGGAACAGTCTCAGGCCCCACCTGCCCCACCACGTTCCGAGCCTCGGGTGGCAGCAGCGTCAGGTAAATCTCCTCACGCGGCAGCAGGTTGTACATGAACTCACGCGAGTACTGACAAAACCGGTCCGCTTCCGTATAGGTAAGATTGATAAACCGCCGACCGAGGTACTCCCACAAAATGTTCTGCCCATCCGTCGAGATCGGCGCCATCATCTCCGCCAACAAACGCTCCGCGAACAGCTCTCGGTGCAGCCCAATAAAATGAAACCGCACCAAGCTCAAAAACCGCCCGAGCCGGTCCTTGGTATTGCGGTACGACGGCTGCAAAATCAGCCCCCCCATCTCCGTCGGCCCAGTCTCGTCCAAAAACAACTTCGCCGTCATGTGCGTCGTGCCGTACTGCAGGCTCTCGCTGAAAAACTCCTTGGCCGTCAGCTTGAAAGACAGGTTCGGGTTCCCCGGACCGCCCATGTGCGCCACGATCTGCGAAGTCCCCAGCACGCTCCGAGAATCCGTGTCCTCCAGAATGAACATGAACAAATCGCTGCGTGCATACTGCCCCGCAATCGTCAAGCTCCGCGGCGGCGAGCGATCACCCGGGCCGTTCGTCGGCCTCAAACCCGACGCGGCGCCAGACTTCCCCTTCCGTTTCCCGCCGCTCGGTTTGGGCTCGGGCAACCGTGAACTCACGCCGTCCTCAACCTCGTAGTTCCCGCCCGCGGCCTTCGTAAAGCTGTTGCGGCTCTGCGAGATCTTCGAAGACAAAATGTCCTTGTCAGCTGGCAGGTTGATGAAATGGACCATCTTGGCGAGCTTGAGTAGCGTCCCCAGATCCTCGTTCTTGGCGCGACGAATAATGAACACGGGCCCCTCCTCAGGCTGGGAATACGGCGGCAGTGAGGACATCCTCGCTCGCTCATTCTGATCCCGCCCCGCATCCATGCGAGGCCGGTCCACATGATACCAGCCGCCCGATCCCCGCCCTACTTTCCACGCCATGAACACGCCCAAACGAACCCACCAGCCAACCCATCAGCCAACTCTGAACTCAACTCTGGACCCAAAGCTCAACCCAACTTTCAATCGAGCCATCGTCAGTTTCAAGCGTCTGGACCCGAACGCCACCCTTCCGGCCTATCAATCCGCCGAGGCCGCAGGGCTCGACCTGTCCGCCTGCCTCCCCCAGACCGACCCCGCCCAACAGCCCACCCTCACCATCGAGCCCGGCCGAATCGCTGTCGTCCCCTGCGGCTTCGCCATGGCCATCCCACGAGGCCACGAAGGCCAGGTCAGGCCACGTTCCGGCCTCGCCACCAAGCACGGCCTCACCCTCCCCAACGCGCCAGGAACCATCGACAGCGACTACCGAGGCGAAGTCAAAGTTCCCCTTATCAACCTCGGCCAACAGCCCTACACGATCACCCAAGGCCAGCGAATCGCCCAGCTCGTCATCGCCCCTGTCACCCAGGCCGTGGTCGTCGAAGTCAGCGAACTCGAAGACACCGCCCGCGGCGCTGGCGGTTTCGGCTCGACCGGCATGAAAGCGTGACGACAGCCTCGGAACATTCCGTCAGGGCTGACGCGATCTCGCAAAAATGAAAAAGGCCAGACATCGGGTCCGGCCTTCGTTCATTCTTTGACACTTGGTGAGAAAAGACGTTCCGCTCTTCAAATCAATCTTACCCGCGCGGCCCCTTCAACCTCGGCCCGTCCCCATCCCCACCGCTCAGGAACCCCGCATAGTTCCGCATCAGCAAGTTCGCCTCGACCCGCTGCAGGAAATCCAGCGTCACCGACACCACGATCAGCAGCCCGACGCCGCCCAGGAACTGCGTGATGTTGGGGTCGATGTTCATCGATTTCTGCACGATCGTCGGCAGCACCGCGATGATGCACAGGAACGCCGCGCCCACATACGTGATCCGCGTCATCACCGTCTCAAGATACTCCGCCGTGCGCGGCCCCGGCCTCAGCCCCGGAATGAACGACCCGTGCTCGCGCAGCTGCTTGCTCATCTCCTCCGGGTTGAACTGCACCGTGATCCAGAAGTAGCTGAAGAAGTAGATCATCACGATGTACACGATCTCGTGCAGGAACTGCCCGACGGTGAGCTCCGACTGCATCCACTGCAAAATCCCGTGCGTCATCCCCGCCGACGCCTTGGTCGCTTCCGCCAGCCCGCTGAACACCACCGACGGAAAGATCATCAGCGACGACGCGAACACGATCGGCATCACCCCGCCGTGGTTGATCCGCAGCGGCAAGTAACTCTTCTGCCCCCCGAACACCCTCCGCCCTCGCGTGTGCTTGGCCTGCTGGATCGGGATACGCCGCTGCGCCACCGTCATAATCACCGAGCCAGCGACCACACCGACAAAGCACAGCACGAGCATGAGCACACCGCCCCAGCCCATCTTGCCCTCTTCGCCCGGGCCGAACATGCCCACGGCCGACTTGATCGCATCAGGCATGCGCGCCAGAATCCCCGCCATGATGATCATCGACACACCGTTCCCGATGCCGAAACGGTCGATCTGCTCGCCCAGCCACATCAGGAACACGCACCCCGCCGTCATCGCCGCGATAGCCATAATCCACCACAGCGGGTTGCTCGCCAGCCCGGGATAAATCATGTTCGACTTCTCGGAAATACCCAAGTACGTCACAGCCTGCAAAATGCATAGCCCCACCGTGGTGTACCGCGTCCACTCAGTAATCTTCTGACGACCCGTCGGGCCTTCCTCCTGGAGCTTCTTGAGCCGGCTCCCCGGGATCGACGAGATCAGCTGGAAAATAATGCCCGCCGAGATGTACGGCATCACGCCCAGCCCGAAAATAGTCGAGTGTCCGAACGCGCCGCCGGAAAACAACGAAATGAAATCCGTCGCCTTCTTCACGGCCGAGCCCGCATCCTGCGACTCAAAAAACTTCTTCAACTGCTCTTGGTTAATCCCCGGCAGCGGGATCCAGTGCCCAATGCGGTACACCGCCAGCATCGCCAGCGTGAACAGGATCTTGTTGCGGAGCTCCGCGATACGGAACACGTTGATCAAGGTCTGGAGCATCGGGTCACCTGTGCGCCCACGGCCAACGCCAAAGAGCGCAGGCTAGGGGCGGGGAGATCAAAGCGAAAATCAAAGGCTCAAGAGCACAACAATAGGCGAGAGCGCCTAGAAAAATCCTGCTTCTGCCGCCGAACCCAGCCCGAGCACAAGCGAAGCACGGCCGGAACCCAGCCGGAACACAACAGCGGCGGACGAAGGACCGAATCTCGGCCGCATCGTCCGCCGCTGCGTCAATCGAACCGGCTCAAAAGGCCGAATATTTGAAAACGAACTTCGTTCAACACAATCCTGTAAAAACTAGCCTGTAAAAACCGAATCTCTGGATGCCTTCCGCTCACGCCCCCTTGGGCTTCTCGCTCGCCAGCTTGGCAGCCTTGGCGGGCTTGGCAGCCTTGGCGGGCTTCTCCGCAGTCGCGGCCGGGGCATCGTCCTCCATCACCGGGCCCTTGCCCTTCCCGCCACGCTCGAGCTTCTTGGTCAGGTTCTTGGGAGCGCGGTCCTCACTGTTTCGGTCCACGCCGCGAACCATGTCGCGACGAGTGCCCGACTGCTTGACCGAACCCCCGGCCTTGGTCACCAGCTCCGCCGCCTTGTCCGATACGCGGTTGGCCTCGATATTCAACTTAACCTTCACGCCTTCTTCGCTCACCTGGCCCAGGATCTTAAGGTCGCGGCTCTCGTCGCGAACCAGACCAGCCTTGATCAGCGTCTCGAGGTTCACCGCGCCGCCCTTGGCAAACGCCGGGTGCGCGAGAATGTCGCTCAGGTTCACGATCCAGAATTTGGTCTTGAACACCGCGTTCGTAAACCCGAACTTCGCCAACCGACGGAAGTACGGCATCTGACCGCCTTCGAACGCTCGTTTGGCAGCATAGCCCGAGCGGCTACCCGCGCCCTTGTTACCGCGGCCAGACTGCTTGCCGTGCCCGCTGCCCTCGCCGCGACCGACGCGCTTCCGCGACTTGTATTTGCCAGCCAGAGCGGTGATATCGTGAATCATCATGGTTCAATACCTCGATCAAGAAACCCCATCCCGACGCCGCGGGCTGGGAAAAATCGCGTTTGCTTCGGAGCATTGACCCGCAAGGCCTTGGCTCCAATCCAACAATCTTGTCACACGGTCCGCGACAGGTGTCGCCCCGCCAGTCAACCAAATCAGCCCTTGGCCGGAGCTGCGCCGCCGTCAGAACCAGCCGCCGGTGCCGCAGCCGGGGAACTTTGGTGATCACCACCACGCCCACCGCCCGAACCACCACCCGAACCACCGCCCGAACCACCACGCTGGCCGCCGCGACCACCGCCGCCGCCACGCCCGCCGCGACCGCCCTTGCGATCTTGGCCGATCGTGTTGACCGGGCCTCGCATCTTCTCGCGGCCCGAGCTCTGCGACATGAACTTGTTCCCCGCGTCGATCTTCTTCTCGATCTCAGACTTGCCCAGCTCCTTGCCGCGGAGAGATTCAACCTCTTCACGCTGACGCAAGTTGCCGATCCCATCAAACACGGCCTTGACCATGTTGCGAGCGTTCGTCGAGCCGTAGCACTTGGTCAGGCAGTCGGTGATCCCCGCCATCTCCAAGATCGCACGCACTGTGCCGCCCGCCACGACGCCCGTGCCCGGCGAAGCCGGGATCAACCGGACCTTCGAGGCCGAGTACGTCCCTTCAACCTCGTGAGGCAGCGTCTTCCCCGCCATCGGGATGGTCTTCATCGCACGCTTGGCGTACTTCTGAGCCTTCTCGATCGCCTGCGGCACCTCGTTGCTCTTGCCGTACCCAAAGCCCACCTTGCCGCGCCGATCGCCAACCACGACTAGCGCGCCGAAGCTGAAACGCCGGCCGCCCTTCACGGTTGAAGCAGTGCGGTACACGCCCACGGTGGTGGACTCAATAGAACCTGATTCGTCAAGCATCTCTGCCATAGTTCACTCTGCTATCTTGCCCCCGGCTGACTAGCCCCGGGCTTTGAAGTTTCGCGTCACCCTCTGATCCGAATCCTCTGAATTGAACCTACCCAACCGAGTCAGACAGGTTTTCAACCCGTCTCTACTTCTTCCTGCCTTAGAACTCCAGCCCGCCCTTACGAGCCGCGTCCGCCAGAGCCTTCACACGCCCGTGGTAACGAAAGCCGTTGCGGTCGAACACGACCTTGGCGACCCCCGCGGCCTTGGCTCGCTTGGCAAGCTCCACGCCCACCGTTGCGGCCGCGCCCGCGTTCCCGGTGTTCGTCAGCTTCAGCTCCTTCTCCATCGTCGAGGCTGACGCCACCGTGGTGCCCTTCAGGTCATCGATGACCTGAGCGTAAATGTGGTTGAGAGACTTGTAAATGCTCAGCCGAGGACGGTCCGGCATCCCCGTGATCCGCTTGCGGATACCGGTCTTGCGGCGGCTGCGACGAACGGCCTTGTTGCTCTGCTTGTCCATGGTCCTAACCTATCCAATCTAGACGAAAAACCGCCGAAAATCAGCCGGCCTTTCGATGTGCGATTCTTCCAACAACTAACCAACCGAAAAACCAACCGACCCAGCCCGACCAGCCATCTGAATCAGGCACCGAAGGCCTTGCCTTGCTTCCGCTTGATGACCTCTTCCAAATACTTGATGCCCTTGCCGTTGTACGGCTCAGGCTTCCGCACCGCACGCATCGACGCGGCGAACTGACCCACCATCTGCTTATCCGGCCCGCCGATCTTCACGAACGTCTTGTCCACCGTCACCGTCAGACCAACAGGAATATCCAGGAAGATCGCGTTGGCAAACCCCACCGACAGCTTGAGCTTCTTGCCCTGCAGCGTCGGAACCCAGCCCACGCCCACGATCTCCATCGTCTTCTCGTAGCCCTTGGTCACGCCCGTGATCATGTTGTTGATCAACGCGCGCGTCGTCCCCCAGAACTTCGCCACGTCCGCCCCCTCGGGCAGGTCCGCGTCCGTTGTCACCTGGATCGACTTCTCGCTCTCAGCCCACGACACCCGGATCTCTGGGCGGAACTTGAACGAGAGCTTGCCCTTGGGCCCTTCGATCGCCACCGTGCTGTCCTTGATGGCGACCTTGACGCCAGCGGGCACCGTGATTGTCTTCTTACCGATTCTCGACATCGCCAAACTCCTTCGCGTGCGGCTCACCGACCAGGCCCAAACTTACCTTTAGATTTCCCGACCGGGCTTCCGCGATCAATCGATCACTCTTCACTTTGCCACTCGCCACTTCGCCACTTCTCACTCAATCGTGCACAACAACTCGCCGCCGACCTTCTCCGCGGCGCACGAACGGTTGCTTTTCACGCCTTGGCTGGTCGAAACAATCGAGATGCCCAGCCCCTGCTGCGGCGAAGGAGCCTCCTCCGCGCGGCAATACACTCGGCAACCCGGCTTGCTCTCGCGGTGCAGCTTGCGAAGCACCGGCGACCCTGACGGGCCGAACCGCAGCTTGACCTTCAACAGGCCTTGCCGACCGTCCTCGACCACGTCGTACAGGTCGATGTACCCCTCGGACTTGAGCACGTCCAGAATGCCGCGACACACCTTGGTGTTCAGGCAGGTCACGGTCTTGGACCGGTTCCGCACCGCGTTACGAATCCGAGTCAGCATGTCCGCGATTGGATCACTGATGGCCATCTTCAATCCTCAATCACCCTGGGTCAATTTCCAGAGCGTCTTTCTGCGTTCAAAGGCGTGTTCAATCTTGCAATCACTCGTCTCGACGTCCGTCTCGGCATGCGTCCCGACCCGCGCCGTCTTCACCAACAGCGGCCCGACGGACCTCGGCCCGTCATTTCGCTTTACCAGCTCGCCTTGCGCATCCCCGGGATCTTCCCCTCAAGCGCCAGCTTCCGCAGCATGATGCGGCTGATCCGGAACTTGCGGTACACCCCGCGCGGACGACCCGTCAGCTCGCACCGACGAACAATCCGGCTCGAGAACTTGGGCTTTCGCTTGGACTTGGCAACCTGTGCTTTCGTAGCCATATCTGGGTTCCTGACTCTTCAACCGGGCAAGGCACTCGAACCTGCCCGCAGGGAATACTCACTTTGAAAACCGTTCGAACACTCTCAACCAAATGCTCAACCAAATGCCTCAACCAAATGCCTCAACCGAACGCCTCAATCGAACGTTCGACCAACCTCAAACACTTTTTACGCCTCCGGCGCCTCCGGCGCGGGCTTGGGTGCCTCGGGCCTGGCTCGCTGCTGACGCTCCTCCGGCTTCACAAACGGCAAGCCGAGCTGCTCCAACACGAACCGGCTCAGCTTGGGGTCCGACCGCGCGAACACCATGTTGATGTGCATGCCGTGCGTAAACTGCGCCTCCGCCATGTTGATCTCGGGGAACACACCCTGCTCGGTGATACCCATCGAGTAGTTGCCCTGCTTATCGAATGCCTTGTCCGGGAGGCCGCGAAAGTCCTTGATACGCGGGGCCGCCAGATTGATCAGACGATCCAGAAAGTGCCACATCCGGTCACGCCGGATCGTCACCATCGCCGCCGTCTCCAAGCCTTCACGCACCTTGAAGTTCGACACGCTCTTCTTGGCCTTGATGATCACCGGGCGCTGGCCCGTGATCTTCACCAGCGTCTCAAGCACCGTCATCTTGATCGTCGGCGGGATCTTCGTGCCGTCGAGGTGCCGGCCCATGTTCACGTTCAGCACGATCTTCTCAAGCTTGGGCATCGCGTTCACGTTGCTGATGCCAAAGTTCTCGGTGATCGCCGGACGAACCTTCTCCGCGAACTGAAGGCGCAGACGAGAAGGAGTCGCCGGGCCGCTCTCCGCGGTCTCCAGATCGACCTTGGCGCGCTTGCCGCTGCCACCCGCCTGGCCGCTCTTGGCGGGACCGCCGCTCTTACCGCCCCGATCGCCACCCTTATCGCCACCCTTATCGCCGCCAGCCCCCTTGGGTTTGCTGTCCGCAGCCTTGTTGTCTTTATCCTGTGCCATGGCTCACTTTCCGTCTGCTGTAAAACCGTCCGTCTGTTCCGTCAACCGCGGTCGCCGCGGGTATCGACCGCGAGAAAATCATCAAGCCAATCTGACCAACCAGTCTGACCTACCAATCTGACCTACCGATCCGGCCTACCGATCCTCTGCTCAGGCCTTCTTCGCCTTAAGCTTGGCGGGCTTGGCTGCGGCCTCGACCGCCGCTGGCTTCGCAGCCTTGGCTGGCTTGTCCAAGGCCTTCGCTTCAGATTTCGCTCCAGACTTCGCAACCGAGATGCCCGAAGATTTCTCTCGGGCCGCGTGCACCACGCCCAGCACCTTCAGCTCTTTGCCCCCGTGCCGAGCCACGCGGACCTTGCTCCCGTCAGATTCCATCCGGAAACCAACTCGCACGGCCTTGCCGTCCACCACCGGGCTCACCTTGCTCATGTGCATCGGAGCCTCTCGCGTGATAATCCCGCCCTGCGGCGCGATCCGCGTCGGCTTGACATGCTTGGTCTTGAGATTGATCCCCTTGATGAGCACACGCGAGTTCTTCGGATCGACGCGGAGAATCTCCCCGATCTGACCCTTGTGATCGCCGCTCGTCACCATCACGGTGTCGCCTTTTCTTACATGGGCCGGCATATCACACCACCTCCGAAGCAAGCGAAACAATCTTCATGTAATTCTTCTCACGCAGCTCGCGAGCCACTGGCCCGAAGATGCGCGTTCCCTTGGGGTTCCCGTCGTCCTGAATCAACACCACCGCGTTCGAATCAAACGAAACGTACGAGCCATCCGCCCGACGGATAGGCTTGGTCGTGCGAACCACGACGGCCTTGCTCTTGTCGCCCTTCTTGACGTCCGAACCTGCCAAACACTTCTTGATCGAAACAAACACCCGGTCGCCCACCGTCGCAACGCGACGAGTAAACTTGCCGGTGGCCGTCGATCCGCCGTACACGCGGATCACGTAGGCGATCTTCGCCCCCGAGTTGTCCGCGACTTCGCATCGAGTTTCTTGTTGCAGCATGACTTCACCTGTCTAGTTCAAAACCCAAACTTCAAATCCAAACTTCAAGTCCAAACTTTCAACGCCAACACAAGTCTCTACCGAGCCCGCTCACTGAACCTGACGAGCACTCGCCAGCGCGGCCGCGATATCCGATCGGCTCTCGACGATCCGCAGCAAGCTCCACGACTTGGTCTTGCTGATCGGGCGGCACTGCCGAACCTCGACGATGTCCCCAACCTTCGAAACGTTGTTCTCATCGTGCACATGCAGCACGGTCCGCTTCTGAACATACTTGCCGTACTTGGGGTGCGGGCTCAAGTACGCGACCACCACCTTGCGAGTCTTGCTCCGCCCATCAGTCTCCACCACGCCTGTTCGCGTGCCCTTCACGGGCTCGCCCGGCTCCGTGATCACGGCCAGCTTGCCCGCTGGCTTCGAGGTTGGCTTCGAGGTTGGCTTCGAGGTTGGCTTCGAGGCCAGCTGCGTCGCCGATTTGGTCGGGGCCTTCGCAGGTGCTTTGGTCGTCTTGGTCTTCGTGTCTGCCATCGGTCGTCCTTCTGATCGGGTCGTCAACTCAGCCCAAACGGGCCGCGATCCCCGCAAAATGAATCGATTACTTCGTCGCCCCCGCCGCGCTCTTGCTCCGAACCGTCCGCTCGGTGAGCAACCGGGCGATGTCGCGCCGGATCTCGCCTGACTGGGCCGTGTTCTCGACCTTCTCGGTCACACCCTGCGTCCGCAGGTCGTAGATCTTGGTCCGCAGCCGAGCCAGCTCGCTCGTGATCTCCACGTCCTGCATTTTTCGTACTTCAGCGCCCGTCATAACTCACCTCTTCCTCACTTCTATTCCAAAGAACCCGCCTCAGAACCCTCTAAATCTAGCGGCATGGGTTTTCAACCCGTCTTCACCACTTCCACTGATTGGTTCTGACACAGCCTCTTGGTTGAAAGAATCAAATCTCACCGAACACCGCTTCAACTCACACCCGCACTCGACGACCCACAAACCGGCACCGCACCGGCATCTTCATCGCCACACGCACCAGCGCCAGCTTGGCCACCGGCTCAGGAACGCCCGCGATCTCGAACAGCATCGTCCCGGACTTCACGCGAGCCGCCCAGTAATCAACCTCAGCTTTACCAGTGCCCATTCGCGTTTCCAGCGGCTTCTTCGAGATCGGCTTATCCGGGAAAACCCGGATGAACAGCTTGCCCTCGCGCTTCAGATAGTGCTGGGCCGCGATACGACCAGCCTCGATGCACGTGCCCTTGAGCCACGTTCCCTCCAACGCCTGCAACCCGAAGTCGCCGAACGCAACGTAGTTGCCCTTGGTCGCGTTCCGCGGACGGGTACGCCGGAACTCTTTCCGGTACTTCACTCTCTTCGGCATCAACGCCATTGGTCACACTCCTCAGTAGGTCGGCTCTCCGAGCCGACTCGTACCGTCGCACGTTCTGATTCAATCCATCCCACGTCGGCCCGCAGGTCCGACCAACCAACCAACCAACCAACCACCAATCGCTTACTTCCGGCCACGAGCTCGCGCTCGGCCGCCAGCAGCGTTGGATTCTTCTTCCGTCCGCTCCGTCGTGTACATGCCCTTGTAAATCCAGACCTGCACGCCGATCACGCCGTACGTCGTCTTCGCTTCAGCAAACCCGTAGTTGATGTTCGCCTGCAGCGTCGATAGCGGCAGCGACCCCAGCCGGATGTCCAGCGTGCGGCTCATCTCAGCACCACCCAGACGACCAGCCATCTGGATCTTCACACCCTTAGCGCCCGCCGCCATCACGGCCTCGCAACGCATCTTCGCCACGCGACGAAACGCCGCACGCTTGAGCAACTGCTCCGCCACCGACTCGCCAACCAACTGCGCTTCCAAGTCCGGGTTCTTGATCTCGATGATCGAGATCGCAACCTTCCGGCCTGTCATGAACTGCAGCTCTTTGGTCATCAGGTCCACCTCGGCACCCTTGGGCCCGATGACCAGCCCAGGGCGGGCTGTCTTGATGATGACCTTCAACTCCTCACGAGTGCGCTCGATGTGGATGTCCGACACCGCGGCGCTCGGGGGACGACGGTTAAGCCGCTTGTCCAGGAACGTGCGAATCTTTTGGTCTTCAACTAGCAACTCGCCGTACAGCGCCTTGGGCGCGTACCAACGACTGCGGTGGGCTTCAGTCACACCGAGGCGGAACCCGAATGGATGGGTCTTCTGTCCCATTTAACGCGACTCCTTCGTGGTCTTGGCTTCGACCTTGGCTTCGACCTTGGTGGCCGACTTTTTCGCGAGCTTCTTCTCAGCATCTCCGACTGCGGCGGCCTTGGCAGGTGCCTTAGCGGGCAACTTGCGAGCCTTGGGCTCACGCTCCTCGACGCCGACCGTGATGTGGCTGAAACGCTTCAAAATCTGGTGAGCCCGGCCGCGGTCCTTGGGCTGGAACCGCTTCATCACCGAACCTTCATCGCACGTGCTGTGACTGACGAAGAGCAACGCCTCGTCCGCGTCCATCTGCTTGGCGTCCTCGATCGCGGCCGCCAGACACTTCATCACGTTCAACGCCGCACGCTTGGGAGTGAAACGCAGCAGGTTCTGCGCCTCCAAAATCCCGCGCCCGCGGATCAGGTCCACGAGCAGCTTGGCCTTTCGCGGGCTGCCGCGGTGCTGACGCACTTGGCTGGTGAACCGCGCGATGTCCTTGGGACCACACCCCATCGCCTCGGCCAGCTTGCGGATGTCCGTCGCCTTGGGCGCCGGGCTCGCACGGTTGGCCATCCAGTTCCGGATCGCACGCACGGCGCTGTCGCCCGTCAGTCCCGTTCGCTCGATGGCCGGCCCGAGTTGCTCGGGGGTCAGCCCGCGTTCGAGTGCCACACGCTTGAGTTTTTCGCCTCGGAGTCTCACGGCTTCATCCTTCTCGAAACAGCCGAACAGTCAGGAAATCCACCCAACGCCCGGTTTAGAAACTGCTCTTCAGAACGTCAATCAAATCTTTTCTCAACGCCTTCCCTGCTCAACCTCGTCGCTCAGGAGTCGCGCCTGTGCCTCGTGCTTTTCTCTACTCCGGCCTCAGTCCAGACCAAATCCAGACCAAATCCAGACCAAATCCGGCCCACTTCGGGCCCACTTCCGGATCGCTTACGACGCCCCGGCCTCGATACCTTCCTTCTTGTTCGTGTGGCCCTTGAACGTGCGGGTGTGGCTGAACTCGCCCAACTTGTGACCCACCATGTCCTCGGTCACGAACACGTCCAAGAACGCACGCCCGTTGTGCACCTTAAAGGTGTGCCCAACGAACTCAGGAACGATCGTGCAACGACGAGCCCACGTCTTGATCGGCTCTTTCCGACGAGACGTGTTCGTGTTCATGATCTCCACCTTGCGGTAGAGCTTCTCGTCCACATACGGACCCTTCTTGACGCTGCGACCCATCGCAAACTCCTACGAAACTCTCAATACCTCTCGACCAGACCGTCGAGCCAGCACCGAGTTCTCAATCCAATTTCAACCCACCAAACTTACAGTCCAAACTTACATTCCAACTTACATTCCAACCCATATTTCAACCGAACTTTCCAACCCAACCTCAAACTTACTTCAACACGCCGCGCCGGTTCGACCGACGACGAATGATCAACTTCGTCGAGTGCTGCTTCCGATTACGCGTCACGCCGCCCTTGGCCAGCACACCGCTCGGACCGCAAGGAGGCCTGTTGCCCTTGGACCGACCCGAACCACCGCCCAGAGGGTGAGCATGGTGGCTCTTGGCCACACCACGCGTGATCGGGCGGATGCCCAGGTGCCGCGAGATACCAGCCTTGCCCAGCCGCCGCAGACGGTGGTCGCCGTTGCCGATCTCGCCAATCGTCGCACGGTTGTCAATCCCCACACGACGCACTTCGCCCGATGGCAGCACCAGCGTGGCGTACTCGCCTTCCTTGTTCGTCAGCTTCGCGTACGACCCGGCCGAGCGGCACATCTGCGCCCCGCGGCCCAGGATCAGCTCAACACAATGCACGTTCATACCTGTCGGAATGTGCCGCAAGGCCATGCTGTTGCCCACGCTCGGCTCGCCCGGCTGATCGCCAGAGCTGAGAATCGTCTGACCCGTCTTCAGACTAGCTGGAGACGGAACATAACGACGCACGCCGTCGGCGTACTCGATCAACGCGATGTGGCACGAGCGGTTGGGGTCGTACTCGATCCCGATCACGGTGCCCACGATCCCGTCGCGATCCTTCCGCTTGAAGTCGATCATGCGGTAACGACGCTTGGCGCCCCCGCCGATGCCACGCGACGTGATCTTGCCCGAGTGGTTCCGGCCGCCCGTCTTGGGCAGCGGAGCGAGCAGAGACTTCTCCGGCTCAAACTTCGTCACTTCAGTGTGCATGTTCACCGACGCAAACCGGCGGCCAGCACTCGTCTTTTTATAAACCCGGATCGGCATAGCTCAATTCCTGTTGACCGTGACCTGCTTCACCCTGATCTGTTAAACCTGATCGAAAAACTTGATGCCTTCTTCTCAGAACAGCTCAATCTTCTCGCCCGCGGCCAGGCTGACGATCGCCGTCTTCACAACCGGCTCGACCACCAACCCGTACTTCAACTGACGCTGCTTGCCCTTGCGGACCTGCGTGTTGATCCCGGCCACCTTCACCTTGTACAGCCCCTCAATCGCGGACTTGATGTCGGTCTTGCTCGCGGTGCGATCCACGACGAACGCGTACCGGTTCAGCTCGTTCATGCCGTACGTGCTCTTCTCAGAAAGCAACGGCCGCTTGATGACGTAGTGCGCTTCCATTACTTCGTGCCCTCCCCAGACTTCCCGTCAGACTTGCCGTCAGACTTGCCGTAAGACTTGCCATCCGATTTGCCGCGACCAGACTTCGAAACTCGAGCGGCGGACTTGGCCTCGCTCGGGTCGGCCCGACCCATGGGATTGACCTTCGCGTCCTTGCCTGTCTGCGACGACGGACCAGCGAGCCAAGACTCCAGATCACCCTTCGAGATCACGAGGTACCGATGGTTGAGCAACTGAAAGCAGTTGAGCTGATCTGCCCGGCACAGCGTCACGTCGGCCATGTTGCGAGCCGAAAGACGAGCATTGTGTACCTGGCCCTCATCGGCCGAGAGCGCGAGCAGCGTAGTCTTCTCTACCTTGATGGCTTCAAGGAAATTCGCGAAGTCCTTGGTCTTGGGTGCCGTGAACTCGATTTTGTCGATGATCCGCACCTCGTTGTCCAAGAGCTTGGCCAACAGCGCGTTACGGTTGGCCTTGCGACGCATCTTCTTGGGCATGTCCAGACGGAAATCCTCGCGAGTCCGCTTCTTGGAGTGCCCGTGCCCGCCGCCCTTGAACAGGTTGGCCTTGCGGTCGCCGTGGCGAGCGCTGCCGGTGCCTTTTTGCTTGTAAATCTTGCGAGTCGAACCCTCGACCTGGCGGCGGTTCTTAGACCGCGCCGAACCCTGACGCAGGTTCGAGTGGTACCGAACATAGGCCTGCTTGATAAGCGCCGGATTGATCTCGCCGCCGAGTGATTTTTCGTCGATCGTCAAGGTACCGACACTGGCACCTTGGATGTTGAAGACGGGGACGTTCATGTCGCACCTAGTCTGGCGCCTTAGATGAGCCCGAGTCCGACGTGAAAACGCCGATCTCAAACTCACCGTGCCTATCCGGCTCGTCACCTGTTTGCTCACCGGAAAACCGGGGAGCGGAGTGGGACGGCTCGGAATCGACTCGGCTGCCTTGGGGGCGGACCGGCGTGCTGCCGATCGGCCCAAGTCTTTGTCGCCGTCCGGTGGTTTCGTTTGCGGCAGTCTTCCGACCGCCCCGCCCGACCTTCCGGACCCGCCGACCCTCATATTCGCAGGGCCGACGGACCATTTTCATTCAGATCTCATTCAAACACAACCAACACCGAAAAAACCTGAAACCCGAACACTCGGGTCGACACTCTAGCGCGGCACTTCATAAAAACCGAGAACCAAGCGTCGAGAACTTCAAATTTCTTCTTCAAACTCTCAACCAAGTAGGCCAGGTCTTCAACCCGCCCTCACTTTTTCGATTTTCTTGGTTCGGCTTACTTCGCCGCGGCCGCGGCCTTCGCCGCCGCGTCGACAACCTTCTTCGCCTTGCTGCGGTACAACCGCACCGCTGGCCGAATCGCGATCGTTCCGCGATTCGCTCCCGGAACAGTCCCCTTCACCAGCAGCAGATTGTTCTCCAAATCAATCCTGATGATGTCTAGGTTGCGCAGCGTGCAACGCACGTCGCCCATGTGACCGGCCATCTTCTTGCCCTTGACCAGGCCGCCGCCAAAGCCACGGTTCGAGCACAGCGAGCCGATCGAGCCCGGCGAGCGGTGCTTGCGTTCGGTGCCGTGCGACGCGAACAGCCCCTTGAAGTGGTGCCGCTTCATCGTGCCCTGAAAACCCTTGCCCTTGTTCGTCCCCGTCACGTCCACATACATCAGGCCCTTGAGCACATCGAGCGTCAGCGCCTGCCCGAGCGTGTATTCCGCGAGCTGCGCGGGCGTCACATGAAACTCGCGGTGCGTGCGCTTGGGGGTCGTCCCGGCCTTGTGATCGTGACCGATCAACGGCATCGTCGAGTTCCGCGGCTTGATTTCGCCGTACCCGATCTGCACCGCCGAATATCCGTCATTCTCCACCGTCCGCAGCTGCGTCACCACACAAGGACCGACCTGCAAAACCGTCACAGGCACGTTCACACCCGCCTCCGTAAAGACGCGCGTCATGCCAATTTTCTTACCTAAAAGCATCGAACTCATCGCACACATCCTTCGAGCAAGTGCTTGGATTTGTCGAGCGTTCCAAACGCTCGCCAGGGATCTCTCACACAGATTTAAACCTTACTCATTCTAGTAGGACAGGTTTTCAACCTGTCTCCTACCTCATCTACTTCTTTGCCGTGAACCCGCCTCAAAAAACACACCAGGTCGGCGGTCCGCTTGGAACCCTCGACCCTTCAATTCTGCCCTTATGCCTTGATCCTCACGAACACACCGGCCGGAACCACGAGCCGGTTGAGCGCCTCAACCGTCCGCGCGTTCGGCTCAATGATGTCGATCACGCGCTTGTGCGTTCGGATCTCGAACTGCTCGCGGCTCTTCTTGTCAATGAACGGCGAACGCAGCACCGTGTACCGCTCGATCCGGGTCGGCAACGGGATCGGACCCGCAACCTTCGCGTTCGTCCGCTTGGCGTGCTCCACGATCTCCTTGGCCGAGGCGTCCAAGGCGATATGGTCGTAGGCTTCCATCCGAATGCGAATCTTGCCACCAGTCATGCGTTCACCCTATCTATTCAAGCCGACACTTGAAATCAACATTCAAACTCGACCACCTGAACCCAATTACCTGAACCCAACCACCATACCGCCCGATCATCCACTTGCCAAACCATCCGACGCACCCGCCCAAGCCGAAAGCCAGCCCGCGCCGAACTCGCCCGATGAAGCACGATACCTCACCTCGCAGAAACCACAAGGTGCTGAGCCCGGAAGGGTAGCGGCCTCTCCATGGCTGTCAACACACGCCGGAAGAACTTGAAGACAACCATCTCGATTCCTCTCGCGCCGCGCCAGACCTCCTCTCCAAAATCAGACCTGTACACTTCATCTTCTCTCGGGAGAACCCCCGACGGACCTTCGCGAACAGCTCAGAATCTTGCCCGCCAGCGGCCGCTCGGACGATGACCGCTCCCGACGGCCCGAATTAATTCGACCTCGCCGGTCTGCCATCGATACTCAATCAGGAGCACCTCGTGCACCCACGCCGCCTCTCTCGTCTCGCCTTCACGACCGCCCTAGCTGCGCTTCTTCTCGGCGCGAGCTCAGTCGCTTCCGCGCAGTCAACCGGCACTTCCCCCGGTAAGTCCACTTCCCAACCCACATCTCGCAACCCCAAACCCGGCGTGCCGAAGCCCACCGTCAAGCCCCCCGCCAACCTCACAGGCGACCCGACCCGCAAGCCCCTGGGCAGCGGTGATCCCAGCGTCACCGTGCTGGCCGAAGAACCCACCATCGTCGAGAGCGTCGGGCTTTCCTTCTACTCCCCGGCCGACGCCACGATCGGCTTCCGCAGCTTCGGCGAAGAATCCGCCACCCGTATCACCTCTCACGACGACACTTGGCTGGTCGACGTACGCACACCACGCACCACCAACGAGTCGGTCACCGCCGAGGCGGCTGGAGAGGCTGTTGTCGGCCAACTGCTCCGGTCTGTCGGCGACAAAGACAGCCCGGCCGACGCGGTCCGCTCTCTGGGCAAGGTCATCGAACGCAACCTCGCTCTCATCTTCGACCCGAGCCGCCCCGACCTCATCTCCTATCGCGCCTATGTCTCCATGCCTCAGGGCGGATCCAGCCCCGACCTCGTCCGCGGCTACACCGTCGTCAAAATCGCCCCGCGCCAGTTCGTCGCCTTCGACCTGACCACGACCCAGACCAACTTCACCGTCGCGCGCCGAAACTACGAGACCATGGTCGCCTCCGCGCGCTTCAGCGACATGGGCGACATCGCGCTCAACCGCTCCACCGCGATTCAGGCCGGGCTCAAGGCCTTCGAACGACTCACGCGCGAGGACTACGAGGCCGCCATCCAGGTTCGCAACGATCGCTGGGAACGCCTCTTCGTCCCCGGCCCGACCGGTGCCGCCAGTGACGAACGCGAGATCGCCTACCGCCGTATCCGCTGCCGGCTCGGCACCCGCGCCGAGCTCGATTCTGCGGCTCGCTCGCCCAAGACGCCCCCCACCCCCGAAGGTTACATTTTCCAGATGGACGCCCGCTACCTCGATGGCGCTCGCACCTGGGACTCGCAATCTGTGTTCTTCCTCAGCTTCGAACGCAAGGACGAGATCTGGACCGTCCGCAACGCCGTCCGCGACGGCACCAAAACCGCCACCACCACCGAGACCGGCTCACGCTCCGACCGCCGTATGACCGTCCAGACCACCGGCACCGGGCAGCCCACCAAAACCATCGAGCCCGTCTTCGAGACCGACGGCTACATCTCGCAGATCGAATCGTTCCTGCTACCTCAACTCCTCATCCGAACCACGCTCCCCACCGAGTACGGCTTCTACAGCTACCAATCCGCCGCTGGCCAGATCAAACTCCGCCGCGACATCCTCGAACAACCCGCCGACCGCCCCGGCCTGTGGAAGATGACCAGCAAGCTCTCCGAAGACGCCAAGAAAAGCCAGACCTCGCTCTACAACGAATCGGGCGAACTCATCCGCACCGAACTCCCTGACGGCTCAATCTGGGAACCCGTCAAAATGGAACAGCTCGTCAAACTCTGGCGCGACAAAGACCTCCCGATGAAGTAGGCCTTGCACGGTGTGCAGAGTTCAGACGCGAGCCGGTCGCCACCCTTCTCTTCTCTTGTGTGAGGCAGGCGTCCCACCTGCCTTCTCCTCATCCTTCTTCATTCTGCGCGAGCGTACTTTTTCATTCTGCACAAGCCTTGAACTTCCCGATCCTTCCAGTTCGGCCGCTCCACTCCAACTCGCCGAAGTCATCGAGTGCCAATAGGCTGCTGTGGCGCGAGGCTTCCGAGTAACACCGCAGTTGAAGCGCTCGGTGGTCCTCGCGGCGTGAAAGACCGCCCGTATTAAACCATCTGTAAGCAGTCCTTCAAACTGCCGATCATTCCCGCAACTGATCCGGAGGTCTCGGTCAGAAACTCTCGCTTCAGGCCCCGGCTACGAAAGATCAAAGCCCTCTGCCTGACGATTTCGACCATCGCGTCCAACACTTCCGTAGCCCCCGTCAACCCTCGCAACCCCGGAACTCACTGCGCGTTCAAGACGAACTCACCGAGCGCTCCAACTCCCCGCGCCCTAACCTCCCCTCATGGCCATCGAACGCGTGATCTCTGCTCAGGCTCGCGCCCCCGAAGAAGAACAAGCCAACTGGGCTCTCCGCCCAACCTCCATCACCCAGTACGTCGGGCAGACCGACCTCATCGACCGGCTCTCCATCGCCATCAAGGCCGGGAAGGCTCGCAGCGAACCGCTCGAGCACGTCCTGCTCCACGGCCCGCCCGGGCTCGGCAAAACCACGCTCGCCCACGTCATCGCCAAGGAAATGGGCGGCCGCATCCAGATCACCTCCGGCCCCGCTCTCGCACGCGGCACCGACCTCGTCGCCGCACTCCGCGGGCTCGAACAGGGCGACGTGCTCTTCATCGACGAGATCCACCGCCTGCCCGTGGCCGTCGAAGAGTTCATCTACCCCGCGATGGAAGACTTCCGCATCGACGTCACCATCGACAGCGGCATGTCCGCTCGCACCGTGCAGATCCGTTGCAAGCCCTTCACGCTCATCGGCGCCACCACTCGCGCAGGCCTGCTCTCCGCGCCGCTCCGCTCACGCTTCGGGCTCGTCCACCATCTCAAGTATTACAGCGTCGGCGAACTGCTCGACATCCTCCGCCGCAGTTGCACGCTACTGCACATGGACTTGCCGCACGATCGCGCGCTCAAGATGATCGCCGAACGCTCACGCGGCACGCCGCGCATCGCCAACCGACTCCTCCGCCGTGTCCGCGATTTCGCGCAGGTCAAGTGCGGCGGCAAGGCCGACGAGGGCGTCGTCGACGCCGCGCTCGCGCTCGAAGGCGTCGACAAACTCGGGCTCGACGAGCTTGACCGTGGCTATCTTCGCATCATCGGCACCACCTACGAGTGCGGCCCCGTCGGGCTCGAAACGATCGCCGCCACCATGAACGAGGACGCTGGAACGCTCGAAGACGTGGTGGAACCGTACCTCTTGCAAATCGGTTTCCTTGCAAGAACACGCCGAGGGCGCGAACTCACCAAGGCCGCGTGCGAGCATGTTGGAATGACGTACAAACGGCCCGAAGGAACGCTCTTCGAGTCGGCGTGAACTCACCGCGCCGAGCCCGTGTGGCATGCTCGCTACTTTGAGCGAGCATGCCGAATCTCATCGCACCCCCGGATCCGCGATCGCCTCAGGCGACCACGGCAACGCCTCCAACCTTGTCACCACCAAATCTCGCGCCTCAAACACGCTGACCTCGCCCACCCCGGGCCTCCATCCTCCGCGCGCGTGATACAGAATCAACTCTCCCACACTCGGTTCGCGCACCAGCCACCCATCACGCCCTCGCGTCGCCCGCGGCCATTCCCCGCTTTCTAGGTACATCCGCGCCGCCGGAGCGCCGCTCGCCGCCCCGTCCCAGAGCGGCCGCCCCGGGTTGGCGTTCATCCACGCGAACAACGCCGACCACTGCGGGTCCATGTCGCTCTGGACGCGCATCGGAATCGCGGCCGCAACCACGCCGACCAGCACCGCCACTAGCGTCCCCCACCGCAGCACGCCGCGTGTCGCAAGCCGAACCCAGCGCCCGTGCAAGCAATCACGCCAAGCCCTAAACTTTGTCCCGCTCCAAGACATCACCCCGATCGCGCTGATCCAAGCCAAAGCCGGGTATAGCGGCTGCGCGTAGCGATCACGCCGATCCGGGAAGGCCGTCAGCAATGTCAGCCAGCCCACGAACATCACCAGCGCCAGCGGCCCCAGCATCCGCCCGCGCGGGAACCCTCGACCGCGAACGATCACGACCAGCCCCGCGACCGTGAAGATCAACCAAGGCCAGTAGCCCCTGAAAATCTGCGCAACATAAAACCACACCGGCTGGTGCCTCGACTGCCCGCCCATCGGCACGCCCGCCGCGCGCTTCATCATCTCGGCCCCGAAATACTGCTCGATGAACGCCGCGCCGTGCCTGAAGATCATCGCCAAGTGCCAAGGCCCGGCCGAGAGAATCGCGGCGGCCAGCATGGTGAACAACAGCCTCATCGAACGCCCGACACGCGGCACACTCGCGCCGCCCAAGCTCGCGGCAGTCCACTCACGCCCAGCCCCGATCCAAACACACCACACGCCCAGCACCGGCAAGCACGCGAGCGCAACCAGCGGCTTGCACAGCAGCGCCGCACCCAGCGCCGCGCCCCCCGCGAGCGCTCGCCACACCTCGGCCCGCCTGTCCCGATCCAGCACCGCGCCCACGAACGCCCATACCGCGATCATCACGAACGCCAACTGCCACATGTCCAGAGAGATCTCGCGCGTGCGCCGAAAAAACTCATAGCTGCTCGCCACCGCCATCCCCGACCACAGCGCCACGCGCCGACCACCGAGCCGTCGTGCGATCGCCACCGTCGCCAGCACCACGACGGCCGCCGCCAGCACCGTCGGCACGCGAGCCGCGGCAAGGTCGATGCCGAAAATGTCGAGGAACAGCCCGTGGATCCACAACGCCAGCGGCGGTTTGTTGAAATACAGCACGCCCGGCTGCGATTCGAGCGAGAGAAAGTTCCCCGTCCGCCACGCCTGCACGCCGATCGCGCCGTACCAGCCTGTGTCGCTTCGCCAATCACCCTGCGAAAGGTGAGGCAGAGTCACGCACAGCAAGACCGCGATGGGGATGAGAAAGATCCGCCACCGACACCAGACCCGTTTGACGGGCGCAGAGATCAGTGGGCGATTAAGTTTCACAACTGAAAGATCTCGCGAGAGCACGCCGACCGGGCGAGCAATCTGAAAGCAGACCGGGGCCAGATTTCAAGGCTTGGCCGCGGCCGAAACCTTCTTGCTGCTGGGCTGCTTCTTCTCTTTCTCCGCTGGCTGCATCGCCTTGGAGACTTCGGCGTCGATGAACAGGATGCACCCGCACGACACGCACGTCGTCAGCTTGCCCGAGCCGAGCAGCCCGCTCACGCTCTCGACGGGCAGCCCCATCTGGCACGCCCCGCAATTAAACTCGTGCCGCTTGCGGTCCACGATCTCGACCGTCGCCATGGCCTCGTCGCCGCGCGTCTCGACCAGCCGCTCGAACATCATCAGCGTGCTCTTATTCACCTCGGCCGCCAGCGCCACGCGCTCGGCCTTGAGCTCCGTGAGCCGGTCCTTGATCTCGTCCGCCCGCTTGGCCTTGTCCTCGACCGCGACCGCCCGCATCTTCTTGCGCTCTTCCTGCTCGGTCGCCAGCTTAGCCAGATCCGCCTTCAGCTCGTCGGCCTTCTGCATGTGCTCCAGGGCCGTCTGCTCGGCCCGGTCACGCTCTGCTTTGAACGTGTTCACTTCGGTCAGGTGGCCCTTGTATTCTTTGTTGGTCTGGGCGACGTTCATCGACTCGCGGATCGCCGCCATTTTCGCGTCAACCCGGGCGACCTCGCCCTCCTGGTTCTTCGCGGCCGCCGCAAACTGCTTCTGCTGAGTCTCCAGCTCCATCTTCTTGGCGGTGATCGCCGCGAGCTGAGATTCCTGCTCGGCCAAGAACCGCTCGGCACCTCGCAGTCTGGTCTGAAGACCACGCAACTGCTTATCGACCGAAAAAAGTTTGACCAGCTTCTGGGTCACATCCATCGGGGGGGGACTCCAAGCGCGACCGGGGGAGACGAGATTCGACCAAAGCAGTGTAGACAATCCGCCGCCTGATGTGGAGCCGACCTCAGACCTAGAACCCTCATTCGTGCTCCGACAGGTCTCCAGTTCAACCGACATGGACCCAAGCCAACGCCCAATACGCCACCGGGACCACCAGCAACGGCGAATCGATCACGTCCAGCACGCCCCCAAACCCTGGGATCGCGTGCCCCGAATCCTTCAGCCCCGCATCTCGCTTGAACGCGCTCGCCATCAAGTCCCCCGCCTGCCCAAGCACCGCGAACACCGCCCCGGCGATCGGCCCAAACCAGATCGGGGCCAGCGCAACGCCCAAGGCCCAGCGGTACGCCACCAGCCCCAGCGTCGCCACCACCATCGCCAGCACCACGCCCCCCGCCAGCCCCTCCCACGTCTTGCCAGGGCTCAGCCAGGGAATCATCTTGTGCTTGCCGATCGACTTACCCGTGAAGTACGCCCCGATGTCGCACGATTTGATCACCAGCAGCACCCAGAGCAGCGCCCAGGCCGAGTGCTCGGCACGAAACGCGGGAATGAACCCCAGCATCAAGCCCAAATACACAAACGCCAGCAGCGCCGAGCCGCTTACCCCGATGATCCCCTGCGGCGACCGGTGCCGAACCCCCCACATCATGCTCAGCACAAGCACCAAGATCGCCAACGACGCAATCACCACGCTCGGGCTCGAGGCCAAGCCAAGAAAAGAAGCCTTCCCCAGAAAAAAGCTGTACGACACCGGCCACATCGCCACCAAACCCACCGTTGCGGCGAAACTTAGAAGTGCCCGCGACGCCTCGACGCCCTTGGCACGAACGATCGCCGTCAGTTCCCCCACCCCGAGCATCGCCAGCACGAAAACAATCGCAAAGACCACCACGCCGCGCGAGCCCTGTGCCGCGGCGATCTTCTCATCGAGCCACAGCCCGCCGATCATCACGCCGATCATCACCGGTCCAAAGATCAGGCGCTCACGCATTGTCGTGTCGCCTTGCGTCCGGGTTGTCAGCGCGAATTGTCCTCATGAACTCGGCAACGCCCTTTCCTGAACCCCACCAAACCGCCGGCTCCGCCTCGCGTACTCTCGGATCGCCGCGTGCAGCTCCGCCACCCCAAAGTCCGGCCACAGCGTCGGAGTCACCACGATCTCAGCATAACTGATCTGCCACAGCAAGTAATTGCTCACTCGCATCTCGCCCGCCGTCCGAATCAACAGGTCCGGGTCGGGCAGCCCCACCGTGTACAACCGGCCCGCCAACGCTGCCTCATCAATCTCCCCCGCCTTCATCCGCCCCGCCGCAACCTCCGTCGCCAGCGCCCGCGCCGCATCCACAATCTCCGCCCGCGCGCTGTAATTGATCGCCAAGCACAGCGTCGTCCCCGTGCAGTGAGCCGTCCCCGCGACCAGCCGATCGATCGCCTCCAGCACCAGCCCGGGCAGCCCCTCGCGCCGCCCGATCACCACGCAACGAATGTTGTGCGCGCTCAGCTCCTGACGCTCGCCGTCGCAGTACGCGATGCACAGGCTCATCAGCGCCTCGATCTCGTCCTTGGGCCTCTTCCAATTCTCCATCGAGAACGAATACAGCGTCAGCACCTCGATCCCCAGCCGCGTGCATTCTTGCATCACCGTGCGCACCGAACGCGCCCCGTTGCGGTGCCCGAACTCGCGCGGGAACCCGCGCTGACGAGCCCAGCGGCCGTTGCCATCCATGATGATCGCGACGTGCCGAGGTACTTTCGCCGGGTGAATATCAGGCAGTTGCTTGAGCGGGTCGGCCTGCGGGAAGCGCGCTTTCAACGCGGTCAGAACCGCGGCAACGCTCGGCTCATGCCGATCGATCGTCTCGATCGCAGGCGTCGCGACTTCTGATGATGAAGAGATCGACGGCAGGTTCACTCTTCAATGTCTCCAGTTCGCTCACCCCACCACGATCGTCTGCTCCCGGTCCGGCCCCACACTCACAAACGCCAGCGGAACGCCGACGGTTCGCTCGATCATGTCAAGATAAGTCCGAGCGTTCGCTGGCAGTTCAGAAATGGTTCGCGCGCCAGTGACCGGCTCAACAAACCCCGGCAGCGTCGTGTACACCGGCTTGGCCTTGGCGAGGTCGAAGCTGTCCGCCGGGAACCGGTCGGTCGATCTCTCGTCGATCAAATAAGCCGTGCAGACTTGCAGTTTCTCCACGCCCGACAGCACGTCCAGCAGCATGACCGACAGCCCCGTCGCCCCGTTGATCATCGCCGTGTACTTGAGCGCCACCAGATCAAGCCACCCCACCCGCCGAGGCCTGCCCGTCGTGGTCCCAAACTCTCGCCCCCGCTGGCGTATCCCGTCGCCCACCGCGTCGAACAGCTCCGTCGGCATCGGCCCCGAGCCCACTCGCGTCGAGTACGCCTTCATTACGCCCAGCAAACTCGAAAGCCGCTGCGTCGGCACGCCCGAGCCGGGCCCGATCCCGCCCGCGGCCGTGCTCGAACCAGTGACGTACGGGTATGTCCCATGATCCACGTCCAGCAACGTTCCGTTCGCGCCCTCGAACATCACACGCTTCCCGGCCGCGAGCTGTTCGTGCAGCAGGTACGTCGTGTCACGGATCATCGGCGCGAGCCGCTTGCCAAACGCCAGCGCACGCTCGACGACCTCGCTCACGTTGATCGACGGCGTGCCGCGCGACGCGAACACCGGGTTCTTCAGCGTGGCGGCGATATTAATCTTGGCGGTCAGGATCTCGGGCCGCAGCAGGTCCGCCATGCGCACGCCAGCCGCCCGCTGCACCTTGTCGGCATAGCAGGGCCCGATCCCGCGCCGCGTCGTCCCGATCTCCGTGACGATGCTGGGCTCGCTCACGCGAGTCAATCTCGCGCCCGCCACCTCACCCTTGAGCAGTTCCTCGCGCAGCGTGTCCTCTTCCTTGTGATAGGGCAGCACCACGTGCGCGTTCTGCGACACCACCAACCCGGCCACGTCCACGCCCTTGCCGATCAGCGTGTCGAGTTCCTTGAGCAACGCCTCAGGGTCAACCACCACGCCGTTGCCGATCACCGCCAGCTTCCCCGGCGAAAGAATCCCCGCCGGAATCAGGTGCAACGCGTAACGCTGCCCCGCGATAACCACCGAGTGCCCCGCGTTGGCCCCGCCGTTATAGCGGACCACGACGTCGTGCTGGGCGGTGAGCAGGTCAACGATCTTGCCCTTGCCCTCGTCGCCCCACTGAAGCCCGACGACGCCGGTGCAGACGCCCTGAGGCTTGGCTGATCGAGTTGGTACGTTCGAAATCGCGGACATCAGTGGGTTCCCAGAGCCCGAACAACGGGCCGATAAAGCTCCAGCCATCACGATAGCCAAGCGCGGTGCTCCCCGGCCGCACCTAGGCCAAGCAACCCGAGAGCGATCCTGCGGCGCGAGAGCTTTTCGGTGCGACGCGCGACGCCGTGGTTAAGAAGTGTTGAGATTATCGCCACGAAAGCGACGGTCTCGGGTCAAGCCGAGCCCTGATTCCGCCGATCTCGTCGAGCCTAGGGACAGCGCCTCACCATGACCAACGACACCGTCCGAATCATGTGCCCAAACTTGTCGTGCCGAAAGGTGCTCGCGGTTCCCACGTCCGCACGCGGCAAGACGGTGCGCTGCCGGAACTGCTCAACAAGCATCCGCATCCCCGCGTTCCCCTCCGCCAAGAACGCCGCCGCCGCCGCAGCCGCAGCCGCGGCCGCCGCCAAGGCCGTAGAGGCTTCCGACAAACCCACGCCCTGACCGAGCCGCGCGCGAACTACACTCGCGCGTGACGGAGACTTTCGATGTCGCGGTGATCGGTGCGGGCGCCGCGGGCCTCATGGCCGCCATCTGCGCAGGCCGGGCCGCACGCTCGGAGCAATCTCAACACCCTAATCCACGCTCGTTCCGTGTGATCGCGCTCGACGGCGCACGCACGCTCGGGGCCAAGATCCTCGTCGCCGGCGGCGGACGCTGCAACGTCACCCACCACGCCGTGGACGAACATCAGTACGCCGGGGCGTCTCGCAACGCCATCAAAAAAATCCTGCGGCGTTTCGACGTCGCCCAGACCATCGAGTTTTTCAGCGCGCTCGGCGTCGAACTCAAACGCGAAGAAACCGGCAAGCTCTTCCCCACCACCGACCGCGCGCGCACGGTGCTCGACGCACTCCTTAACGCCGCCCACGACGCCGGGGTCGAGATCCGCAACCCCTGGCGCGTCGGCACGATCCGAGAGCACGAAGAGGGTAATGCCCGCGGCTTCCTCATTGAGCACACGCCGATCCTCGAGCACACGCCGCCGTCGCTCTTGGCGCGCCGCGTCGTTCTCGCCACCGGCGGCAAAAGCCTGCCCAAAACCGGATCCGACGGCGAAGGCTACCACCTCGCTCGCGCACTCGGGCACACCATTACGCCCCGAGTCTTCCCGGCCTTGGTGCCGCTGACACTGCCGCCCGATCACTTCATCTGCACGCTCAGCGGGTTCACCCTGCCAGCAACGTTCGAAGTCCGCTCCGGCACCGGCAAACGGCTGGTGAGCTTCACCAACTCAACGCTGTGCGCACACTTCGGGCTCAGCGGCCCCAGCGTGCTGGACATCAGCCGCTACTACCTCGACGCTCAGGCCAGCGACCCGGGCGCGGTGCTGGTCATGAACTGGCTGCCCGATGAAACATTGGAAACCGTGGACAACGCGTTGCGCGCGCTCGAGCGCTCGACGCCAGCCCGCTGGCTGCGCGATCGCTTCCCCGAGCGGGCGACCGAGGCGTTTCTTAAAGCGGCTCAGGTCCCGGGCTCGATCACGGGCGATCAACTCACACGCGAGCAGCGGCGACGACTCGCCACGATCGTGACCGAGACGCCGCTGCCCATCACCGGCTCGCGCGGCTTCACCTACGCCGAAGTAACCGCTGGCGGCGTGCCACTCTCCGAACTCCGCCTCGAAACAATGGAATCACGCGCGTGCCCCGGGCTGCACCTCTGCGGCGAAATCTGCGACGTCGACGGCCGCATCGGCGGTTTCAATTTTCAATGGGCTTGGGCCAGCGGCTTCGTAGCGGGCAGCGCCGCTGGCGCAGCAGCATCAACCACCAACTCTGCGTGTCCAATCTCGACCTCAACCAAACCTGGTGGGATGAGTTTGTAACCCGTCTCTTCCTTTTCTACTTCTTGCTTATGTGTCAGGCTCTACACCGAGGGCCAAAGACATCCAGGCAAAGCGAAAACCTCGAACGCCACTATCGCGCCGACGACCACAACAACCAGCAACCACTTCACCCACCGCGGTGCTTTGGTCGCTTCGGGCGCATTGTCGTCGCGCAGATTCAACAGATGGCCTCTTCCGTAAAGCAGCATCTTATCAATCTTATCGAGCATGTTGTGCCTCGATTTTAGTCCGACACCACCAAACACCCGATTCTACACTGCGCCCATGCTCACCTTGCTCTGCGTTCCCATCATGGTCAACGACGAGGCTTCCGCCCTCGCCGACGCGGCCCTCGCCAAGTCTTTGGGTGCCGATCTGGTCGAGTTTCGCGTGGACGAGTTCTTCTCAGGAATCAACTCTACCGACGACCTCGACCACGCGGCCGCGCGAGAGCAACTGGCCGTGGTCCGGCTTGTTTCCGCCTCTCCACTCCCCTGCATCGCCACCTGCCGCCCCACTTGGGAAGGCGGCCACTACGACGGCGACGAGATGGCCCGCGTCTCACTCTACGAACGACTGGGCACCGCGAGCGGACGCGACGAGCACCCGCCGCGCTACCTCGACATCGAGCTCGCCGCCTACACGCGCTCGGCTAATCTCAAGCAGAAGATCAATCTCGCGGTCGATCACCCCGAGCAGCGCCGCGACCTGGTTTCATCGCTGATTCTCTCCATGCACGATTTCCAAGGCAGGCCCGCGGACCTGAGCCGCCGCGTGCTGGCGATGAAGGCCGAGCCCGCCGCCAAGGTGCTCAAGGTCGCGTTCAGGGCACGCTCGATACGCGACAATATGGAACTGTTCGAACTGTTGCGCGATCGTGATCGCCCGATGATCGCGCTGGGCATGGGCGACTTCGGGCTCATGAGCCGCGTGCTGGCGCCCAAGTTCGGCGCGTTCCTGATGTTCGCAAGCCTGCGCGAGAGTTCGGGGACCGCGCCAGGGCAGCCGACCATCGCCGAATTGCTCGGCACGTACCGCTTCCGCTCGATCGGGCCCAAAACCAAAGTCTTCGGCATCGTCGGCTGGCCCGTGTCGCACTCGATGTCGCCGACGGTTCACAACGCGGGGTTCGCCGCGGTTGGGTTCGATGGTGTGTACGTGCCGATGCCGGTGGCCGTCGGAGAAAAACAGACCGACGCGACAACCGCCGCCCCAACCACGACCGATCTGGCCGCGTCGGGGAGCTATGAGAGCTTCAAGGCCACCCTGGGCGAGCTGGTCGATGAGCCCACGCTCGATTTCACGGGCTGCAGCGTGACCATGCCGCACAAAGAGAATCTGGTGCGGCTGGCGCGCGAGCGAGGCTGGTCTCTGGACGAAGCGTCGAGCGTCATCGGCGCGGCCAACACGCTTCACGTCACGCGCGACCAAACCGGCAAGGTGCTCGCGGCCCGCGTGTTCAACACCGACTCCCCCGCGCTCGCCTCGTGCATTCTCTCCGCTCTAAAAATCGCACGCGGCGGATCGTTCGATCCGGACCGCAAGCTGCGCGATGTTCAGGTAGCGATCGTCGGCGCGGGCGGTGTCGGGCGGGCGGCGGCGTACGCGACGGCCGCGCTCGGCGCGTCGGTGGTCATCTTCAACCGCTCGCTCGATCGCGCCGCAACGCTCGCGACGCTGCTCAACAACGAGGAGCATGTGAGAGATCAAGGCGGCAACGCCGTGGCCGCAGAGTGGTCGCTGCTCGCCAAGGCCCGCTGCGAGGTGTTTGTTCAATGTACGAGTGTCGGGATGAAGGGCGGGCCAGACCCCGAAGGATCGCCAGTGACCATCGACACGCTCGTGCGCGAGGTCGAAGCGCAAAGATCGTCAGAAAAGTTCCGCACGATCGCGTTGGAAACGGTGTACGCACCGCTTCAGACGCTGTTCTTGCGCGACGCCCACGCGGCCGGGTGGGTCACGGTGGACGGGGCTTCGATGTTCGTCGAGCAGGCGGCCCTGCAATTCGAGGCGTGGACGAGGAACGCAGCGCCAAAAAAGCTGTTCGAAAAGCTCGTTCGCGAGCGATTGCGTTGAACACGAAAGAATGAACGAAGCATGAGCATGCGGTTCGAACAAGAGCATCGAACAAGAGAATCGGCTCGAAGAGCCTATCTACCAGGGTCTAAAAATCTACCGCGATCCCGCTGGTCTTGAGCAGCGTGCGAAAGGTGTCGCTGAAGACGAAGTTGTGCGACGGGAACTCGATGCCAGCCATGTTGCGGTCGATGTGGCTGAACATCAATTCAATCCGCCCGATCTCCGCCCAACCCGGGTTGGGTTTGCTCAGGTCCATCACCTCGACGACGCTGAGCGTGGACGCGCCAACCGTGTCGAACTGGATCATGTTCACGGTGTAGCGAAGGGTCTGGCCCGGCAGCACCTCGCGGTCGAGTTCGGCCTTGCTGACCTTGGCCAGCACGCACTTCTCGCGGAAGCCCTCGGCGTGCCCGACCAGAATGCCCGAGGACTGAGCCACGCCCTCGATGATGAGTGACGCGGGCATGATGGGCATGGCCGCCCGCTTGCGTACCGGGTCGGCGGCGAAGTGGTCGTGCAGATGATCCTCCGCCAAGCTGACGTTCTTCAACGCGACCAGCCGGGTGCGGGGGACGAGCTCAACGACGCGATCGATCCACAGCCAGTGCATGTCTTATTTGGCCGCCAGCTTACGTTCGACGAACTTCACAAGCGCATCGACGGTGAAGACCTCGCCGACCTTAGCGAGCTGGGGGTTCTTCTCAAAGCCCGAAAAATCAACGTGAGGCAGCCGCTCGCGAAGAGCGGCGATGCCCTTGGTGGTCACCTTGCCATCGCGGACGTACTCGGGGTCCTTGGAGACGTTCTCGGGGAAGAGCTCGCCCTGCCCGATCTTAAAGCCGAAGGCTTGTTCGAGCTTGAAGACAATGTCCAGGAAATCGATCGACTCCGCGCCAAGGTCCTTGGTGAGGGTGGCGGTGGGTGTTACTTCGTCGTCGTCCACGGCCAGCGCGTCGACCAGGACCTCTTTGACCTTGCTAAAAATCTCGTCGCGTGTCATCGTCTCGGTCCTTCTGGGTTCGGCGAGGTCGTTGGCCTTGGCCGATACCTTCGATATGAACTGCAATGCTGGAACTTGAAGTGAAGCACTCGGCTCACGAACAAACGAGGTCTGTCGCCGCGGCGGCCGGGGCGAGAGCCGCCATGATAGCGTCACGGTCGAGAGATGTCAGAACCGCACCGGGTCAGAGCACGCGGCGTCAGAACCGCGCCAGCCGCAGCGTGAAGCGGCCCGAGGCCGCAACGGCGCGAGGGGCGTGCGAGTCACCGTGGTGCGTTGGTTTCGCGGGGTCGATCAGAATTACCTCGCCGCGAAGATCAAACGTGCCGTCGCCAGGGTCCTTGAGCCGCTCGACCTCGACCCGCAGCGTGTGCCCGGGCTTGACGAACTTGCCGTACTTCAAGGCTCGCACCTTGCCCAGCACCAGCGGCACGTCACCGGCGGACTGGTCCTCGAGCATCCGGCGGCCCGCCTGGACCATCGCCTCGAGCATCATCACGCCCGGAAGCACGGGGAACGTGGGGAAGTGGTCTTGGAGGTATTCCTCGGCCGAGGAAACGTTCTTGATGGTCACCACACGATCCAACGTTTTCTCGATCACCGAATCTATGAGATCAAAGTGCATTGCGTCACGATATGCACCGACATGGCGGCCGGGCGCGGGCTTACGCTTGCCCAGCGTGCCAACCGTCCGCGATCAAGCCGTGTGTATCCGCATCTGGGACTGGTCCGAGACCAGCCAGACCGTGTCGCTGTTCGCGCGCGACCTGGGCATCCTGCGCGGCATCGCCAAGGGGGCCAAACGCGAGGGAGCGCCGTTCTCAGGGGGGCTCGAAACCCTGACCCGCGGAGAGGTTGTGGCGATCGTCAAGTCCAACGAACGCTCGCCCGACGGACTGGCGACGCTGACAGCGTGGGATCTCCAGGAAACTTTTCCAGCGGCCCGGCGCGCGC
>Ga0209181_10000683_pt1 | contig 62712 bp, 55 predicted proteins | sample MAT05_FD_187208 | JGI IMG/M metagenome (GOLD analysis project Ga0209181, IMG submission 187208) | Freshwater microbial communities from Lake Fryxell liftoff mats and glacier meltwater in Antarctica - MAT-05 (SPAdes) (version 2) | ecosystem: Environmental > Aquatic > Freshwater > Ice > Liftoff...
CTTGGCTTGCTCACAAAACGCCCGGTACGCACATCGAGCATTCGCTCGGCGCTGAGTACTTGTGTTGTTGACTGTGCTGCAGCAGTGAAACTAACTGCTGCTATACAAAACGTGAAAAGGCATCTATGCAAGTACCGCATCGGCTGCTCCTAAGTCATGAAGAACGTGAAGTGACGGCCAGTATAACCAAGTATTTGGCTACCGAATGTGTCCGGCCTCATGACTTCCGAGCCGCGCCGAAAATCTTTTACATTCCGGTATGAATTTTCTGCATGGGATCTTGAAATTGGGGTTTTTCTGCTTTTAGTTTGCCGCCTGATGCTTATCGACGACGATCACAGCTTGATATTTTCAATACGGCTATCAAAGGCAAAACCGATCGCTTTATGCCTGTTTATAAAAAGCCGTAAAAGATGGCTTGAAGGCCATCGGTTGACAACATTTCATAGTGTCACTTAATACGTATTCAGCAACTAAACACTTGCTAAATATTAAAGCCTATTGGCAGTCAAAAGATCGGCAGCCTCAGACTTCGTTCAGCACAATTGGGGCCTCATAGGTATCGTGAAACCCTTCACTGATGAGGCCAGCCATGTCCCGCTATCCAAAATCCGTCGCTTTACTAATTCCCGCCGTTGCCGGCTTACTGTCGCTAGCGATTAGCACATCCGCATTGGCCCAGCGCGCCGGGCATCGCGGTGCTGTTGCAGAACAGGACAATACCGTTACCGTTGATGAGAACAATCAGGATAACCGCCCACGGCGTCGTGCTGAGCAAGCTCGTGCAGAGCAGGCTCAAGCGCCGCAGCAAATGCAAACGCCTCAAGTTCAAGAACTGCAAGCTCAACAACCACAAAGAGGGCGCGAAATAATTGAGCAGTCAGAGCGCATGCGTGAACAAAATAACGCTCGCAACAATCCACGTATCGAACTTTTTCGACAACAGCAGCAAGAGCGCGAGAATACTCGGCAACGTGAGCTAGAAATCGGCCAGCAAAATACTCAAAATCGCCAAGCCTCCGAACGCGATGAACTCGCTGCGCGTATAGCTATGCACCGCAATAATGCTGATAGCGCTCGCCAAAATCGTTCAGGCCAAAACGAACGGCCAGATTTCGGCGGTAATAACGGCAATGGCAACGACCGCGACAATAGTAATGGTCGCGGCAATCGCAACGATAGTAACGGCAGAGACAACAACGTTAACCGTGGCAATCCTGTTGGAAACAGGCCTGGACAACAGCAACGCCAATGGCAGGAACAACAACAACGCCAAGCCAACGACTATCGCCGTCATCTTGATGGCCAGCAATCGACAGCATTACGCATCGTGCAGAATTTGCGCCATCAAAATCGCAATGAACAATATCGCTCGCAACAACGCTACTACGACCGCATGAATCAGCAACGTCGTTATTACAATAACAACAGAAACAACGACTACTACCGTGGCTCGTATCAGTACTCGCCAATCATTTATCGTTACAATCGCGGCGGCAGTTATTATTATGCCAACCGTTACCAAGCCGACCTGATGCGTCAAGCCATTAACTATGGTTATGAAGAAGGTTATTACGCCGGTCGCGCCGACCGCATGGACCGCTGGGGTTTTAACTACCGTGATGCTTATGCCTATCAAGACGCCAACTATGGCTATAGCGGTTATTACGTTGATCGCGGCACCTATAACTATTACTTCCGCCAAGGCTTTAGCCGCGGCTATGACGATGGTTATTACAGTCGTTACCGTTATGGCCGCCAGTACAACGACGGCTACTCGCTAAACGATTCGGTATTTAGGCTGATCCTGAACTTCAGCAACTGGAACCACTAGTTCTTTACAAATTACTCAAGCCCCTAATCTTCGGATCAGGGGCTTTTTTGTTGCCGTTGCAATATGAGGTCGCCGACTAAGTTAATATCGACTCTCGTTAGAAATGCGAGGGGTTCAGCCATGCGTCTTTTTTCCACCGTTGCGCTGTTGTGCTTATTGTTACTACCCACCTCAACGCTGCAAGCACAAACCGATGCTGAAACGCAGAAAAAGGAGCTCGATACCTTCATTGAAAAAGGTATGAAGGACTGGAAGCTGCCCGGCCTTTCCATCGTTGTAGTCAAGGATGACAAGCTGGTCTATCTGAAGGGCTTCGGCATCAGAACTCTTGGCGACCCAGCACTGGTCGATGCCGACACGCAATTTGGCATCATGTCGACGACCAAGGCGATGACCGCGCTTTCGATCGCCATGTTAGTCGATGAAGGCAAAATTAAATGGGATGACCCAGTCACAAAATATCTGCCCTGGTTCCAGATGCCGACACCCTATCTGACTGAGGAAGTCACCGTGCGCGATTTATTGCGCCATAACACTGGCCTTGGCAATGCCGATCTGTTGTGGGGCCGAGCCGATCTCAATACACATGAAATTCTGACTCGCCTGCGTTATTTACAACCCGCCTATTCCTTACGCAGCAGCTTCATTTACCAAAACGTGATGTATGGCGCAGCGGGTGAAGTCATCGCCGCAGCCTCCGGCATGAGTTGGGAGCAATTCGTCGCCACTCGCATTTTAAAACCGCTGGAGATGAACCACTCTTATGCCACCTTGGCCTTGTCACTGGCATCGAAGGACAGCAATCGTTCTTCGGCACATTTTGAAATCAATAATCAATTGAGAGTGATCAGAGATGTACCGGTTGATAATGTCCCGGCCGCCGGCGCAACTTGGTCGACGGCGAACGACATGGGGCATTGGCTGCGGTTTTTACTCGCAGGTGGCCAATACAACGGAAAACGTCTCGTCAGCGAAGAAAATTTTCATCAACTTTTTTCACCGCAAGCACTGATTGCTCCCGACAACTTTTATCCAAGCACCGCGCTCACGAAACCACACTGGACAGCCTATGGCCTTGGCTGGTTTCTGCAAGACTACCGAGGCAAATTCGTTGCCATGCATACCGGCAGCATGGATGGTCGCACTGCATTGATCGGTTTGCTGCCGGACGAGCAACTTGGCGTTTATGTTTTTGGTAATGCCGATCACGTCGAACTCCGCCATGCGATTATGTTGAAAGTTTTCGATCTGTACACCGGTGCGCCCGCTCGCGACTGGAGTGCCGATCTTCTGAAGCTATATGGTGATGGCAAAGCCACGCAGGCCAAAGTCGCGTCAGACTTGGAAAAAACAAGGATAGCCGGCACTCGTCCCAGCTTGAGCTTGCAGTCCTATGCCGGTACTTATGTACATCCGGCCTGGGGAGATCTTGTGATCACCGAACAGAAAGGCAAATTGAAAATACGTATCGGTGTCGGCGCAGAAAATGAAGGTGTACTGCAACACTGGAATTACGACAGCTTCCGCACTCGTTTGGGCGACGGACGCTATGGCTGGTCCACGACGCAGTTTGCGCTGGCCCCAGATGGAACAGTTGCGAGCGTGTCGATGGAAAACTCCGATGAATATCGATTTACCAGAAAACCGAAAGAGAAAAAGTAAGCCGGTCCATCATGAAAGCAGTGATCTACCACAACACACAATGCAGCAAATCCAATGCTGCATTGCGTCTTTTGCTCGAAAATGACGTTAACCCCGACATAGTGAATTATCTGGAAACGCCATTGTCGTCCGGACAATTGAAAATATTACTGAACCAATTAAACAGGGAAGCAAAGTCCTTGATCCGTTTTGGCGAGCCCATCGCAAAAGAACTCGGCCTGTCCAGCGCCGACGTTCGCGATGAAAACGACTGGATATCCTTCATGGTTGATTTCCCAATCTTGGTCGAGCGCCCGATTATCGTCATCGAGAATAAAGCCGTGATCGGCAGGCCGCCAGAAACATTACTGGCATTGCTTCAAAACGATTAAATAGCAAGAATCGGATATGCGAAAATAATGTCTACCGTTACATTCTTCAACACACTGAAAACAGGAGTTGAAGATCATGGTAAATATTACGAATGCGTTGCGTGTGCGCGGAATCGGCACCGAGCAAGCCGTCAGGTTCAGAAACTTCGAGCTTGATGCCAATGGACAAACGCCGATTGAAGTGAGTTCCGACGGAAAATCAAATCCCTGCCGGCATTGTCTTGGCCTGATTGCAAAAGGCGATGCCATGTTGCTTCTGGCGTATCGGCCATTCGATCAATTGCAGCCCTATGCAGAAACCGGCCCCATCTTTTTGCACAAAGACCTATGCGAACACTACGACAGCCATGCGATGCCGGCGTGGTTCGATCATTTCGATCCCGCCATCATCCGAGGTTACAGCGAAGTGCATGTCATTCGCTACGACACCGGCCAGGCCGTTGCAGGAAATGACCTGGCAACGCAGTGCCGCAACATTCTGGCCGATGCATCGGTCGCCTACGTGCATATCCGTTCGAAATTCAATTGCTTCCAGTGTCGGGTGGATCGCGCTTGATGTTGCTTGTGTTCGACACCGTACAGACCTCCCCGGAGACCTGCGCTATCAATAGACTAGGGCTTGCAGATGCGACATAGTGGGCCCGGGCAATCCCACCAGACATTCAAGGAATACTCGACATGCACATTACTCTCGCACCCATCCTCGCGCTGCTCGCCGGCATACTGATTCTGGTCCAGCCGAAACTGCTGAACTTCATTGTGGCGATTTACCTGATCATTATCGGATTGCTGGGTCTGTTTGGTAGTAATTTGAATTTGTAGTGTTCCCCGGCGGCGGCTGTAAGAAAGCGATCGGATGTGTCATCAGCAGCCCGAGTTATGGCTCCACATGAGCTGGAGACTCCCGGCACAACCGTAGCCTAGGTCATGGCTCCACCTGACCTAGGAAGGACGCGGCACAGCTCAATATTGCAGTCGTTTCTTTAAGACACTTCGCAACCCGAGCTTAATTAATGCTCTTTGAAAACCCGGGTCAGATAGAGCCATGACCCGGGCTACGGCGCTGACCCAGAAATCTGCAACACAATCGTAGCCTAGGTCATGGCTCCATCTGACCTAGGAATATCCACGACACAGTCCAATATTGCCGTCGGCGCTTTAAAGTGCCTCGCAATTTGAGATTTAATAATGTTCTTTGAAAACCCGGGTCAGATAGAGCCATGACCCGGGCTACCTACCGCCCAATTCATCGCCAGTCTTTTTTCTCGAACATATCGATGAAACGAAGAATAGGGCCAATCTTTTACAGACCCAACAAAACCGTGTTTCACCGGATTGAAATGGATGTAATTCACATGGTCTTGCAAATCATCGTCATCGCGAACCAAATGTTCCCAAAAACGCCGCTGCCAACATGAACGTTCGCCATTATTTCGTTTCTTTAAAATGACGCCCGCTTTCATCAAGCTACGCGTAAATAATCGTTTTATTAAACGAATACGAAGCGAATAATCGCCATCATCAGGTGGCAAAGTCCACACCACATGCACATGATCTGGCAACACAACAATCGCCACCGTCTCAAACGGCCGTTGTTGTTTAACCCATTCGTAGGATTGCTTGAACGCATCAAAATGCCGTGTCAGCAAGTCTGACCCACGCTCATTTAAAGTGAACGTAAGAGCATAAGTACCACCTTTGCATTGCGCCCGTCGATATTGAACCATCGACAAAGAATATTTAAATTTTAAACACAAATATGTAGGAAAATCCTGAATCTAGTGTCAGAAAAATCGTAGCCCGGGTCATGGCTCTACCTGACCCGGGAAACCTGCGACAAACCCGTAGCCTAGGTCATGGCTCCACCTGACCTAGGAAGGACGCGGCAGAGCTCAATATTGCAGTCGTTTCTTTAAGACACTTCGCAACTTGAGCTTAATTAATGTTCTTTGAAAACCCGGGTCAGATAGGGCTATGACCCGGGCTATTGTGCTCCACATGAGCTGGAGACTCGCGGCACAATCGTAGCCTAGGTCATGGCTCCATCTGACCTAGGAATATCCACGGCACAGTCCAATATTGCCGCCGTCTCTTTAAAGTGCCTCGCAGTTTGAGATTTAATAATGTTCTTTGAAAACCCGGGTCAGATAGGGCTATGACCCGGGCTACGGTGCTCCACATGAGCTGGAGACTCGCGGCACAATCGTAGCCTAGGTCACGGCTCCACCCTAACCTAGGAAGGACGCGGCACAGCTCAATATTGCAGTCGTTTCTTTAAGACACTTCGCAACTTGAGCTTAATTAATGTTCTTTGAAAACCCGGGTCAGATAGGGCCATGACTCGGGCTACGGTGCTACACATGAGCTGGAGACTCGCGGCACAATCGTAGCCTAGGTCATGGCTCCATCTGACCTAGGAAGGGCGCGGCACAGCTCAATATTGCAGTCGTTTCTTTAAGACACTTCGCAACTTGAGCTTAATTAATGTTCTTTGAAAACCCGGGTCAGATAGGGCCATGACCCGGGCTACGGTGCTCCACATGAGCTGGAGACTCGCGGCACAATCGTAGCCTAGGTCATGGCTCCATCTGACCTAGGAAGGGCGCGGCACAGCTCAATATTGCAGTCGTTTCTTTAAGACACTTCGCAACTTGAGCTTAATTAATGTTCTTTGAAAACCCGGGTCAGATAGGGCCATGACCCGGGCTACGGTGCTCCACATGAGCCGGAGACTCGCGGCACAATCGTAGCCTAGGTCATGGCTCCACCTGACCTAGGAAAATCTACGGCACAGTCCAATATTGCCGCCGTCTCTTTAAAGTGCCTCGCAGTTTGAGATTTAATAATGTTCTTTGAGAACCCGGGTCAGATAGAGCCATGACCCGGGCTACGGTGCTACGCTATTGATTGGATGCGACGACGCATTAGTCGGATATTAAACTATGCCCCCTGAAATCAAACCCCAATCGGATTCGCCTTCTCCGGATCAATCTTGTATTGCTTGATCGCACGGGCAACATCTTTCGCATTCATCTTGCCTTCGCTTGCCAATGCGGCAATGGCTGCATGGGCGATGTAATAGCGATCGACTTCGAAGAAGCGGCGAAGGTTGGCACGGGTGTCGGAACGGCCGAAACCGTCGGTGCCCAGTACCGTGTATTTCATTGGGACGAAGGCGCGGATTTGGTCGGCGAAGGCGCGCACGTAATCGGTGGCGGCGATGGCTGGGCCTTGGCGCGATTCCAAACATTCTGTGACATAAGCTTTGCGGGCTTCGGCTTCCGGATGCAAACGGGTCCAGCGTTCGGCGTCGAAACCATCGCGACGCAATTCGTTAAAGCTTGGGCATGACCAAATGTCACTGCTGACACCGAAATCTTTGTCGAGCAATTCTGCGGCGGCGATTACTTCACGCAAGATGGTGCCGCTGCCGAGTAGTTGCACATGTGGTGCGCCTTTCTTTGGCTTCCCGCCGTCTTGCAACAGGTACATGCCTTTCAAAATGCCTTGCTCGGCACCGGCCGGCATTTCCGGATGCTTGTAGTTTTCATTCATTAGCGTGAGGTAGTAATACTCGTCGCGCTGTTCTTGCATCATGCGCTTCATGCCTTCCTGCACGATGACGGCGACTTCGTAACCGAAAGTTGGATCGTAGGATTTGCAGTTCGGAATAGCACCGGCCAGCAAATGCGAATGACCGTCCTCGTGTTGCAAACCTTCGCCGTTCAATGTTGTGCGGCCTGCGGTGGCACCGAGCAGGAAACCACGCGCACGCATGTCGGCAGCTTGCCAGGCAGAGTCGCCAATGCGCTGGAAGCCGAACATCGAATAGAAAATATAAAACGGCAGCATCGGCTGATCATTGGTTGAATAACTTGTTGCCGCCGCCAACCATGACGAGAACGCACCGGCTTCGGTAATGCCTTCTTCCAATACCTGCCCGGCGGTGTCTTCGCGATAATAGGCCAATTGATCGGCATCAACTGGTTTGTATTTTTGACCAAAGGGTGCGTAGATACCAATTTGGCGGAACAGGCCTTCCATACCGAAGGTGCGAGCTTCATCGGCGACAATCGGCACCACGCGCGGACCAACATCTTTGTCGCGCAAAATAATATTCAGCACTTGTACGAAACTCATCGTGGTGCTGATTTCGCGGTCACCGGATGATTTCAGCAAACGTTCGAAATTTTCCAGCTTTGGCACTTCAAAACTCTGCGTGGCTTTCGAACGACGTTGTGGCAAATAGCCGCCTTTTTCAGCACGACGTTCTTTCAGGTATTTCACTTCCGGTGAATTTTCGCCCGGGTGATAGAAAGAAAGATTTTCGATATCTTTATCGCTGACCGGAATCTGGAAGCGATCACGGAAAACCTTTACCGATTCGGTATCAAGTTTTTTGGTGTTGTGGGTTGGGTTCAGCGACTCACCGGCCGCACCCATGCCATAACCTTTAACGGTTTTCGCAAGAATAACGGTCGGCTGACCTTTCATGGCAACCGCTGCGGCGTATGCGGCATGCACTTTGTGCGGATCATGGCCGCCGCGATTCAAGCGGCGAATATCTTCATCGGATAAATTCGCGACCATCGCTTTGGTTTCCGGATATTTCCCGAAGAAGTTTTCGCGTGTGTAGGCGCCACCGAAAGCCTTGCAGTTTTGATATTCACCATCGACGGTTTCCATCATTAGTTTTTTCAACAAGCCTTGGTTGTCGCGCTGCAAGAGTGGATCCCAATAACTGCCCCATACTACTTTCAAGACATTCCAACCGGCACCACGGAAGGAACCTTCGAGTTCCTGAATAATTTTGCCGTTGCCGCGCACCGGGCCATCAAGGCGTTGCAGATTGCAATTCACTACGAAACATAAATTGTCCAAACCTTCGCGACCCGCAAGCGCAATCGCACCGAGGGATTCAGGCTCATCAGTTTCACCATCGCCAAGGAAACACCAAATTTTACGATCCGTTTTCGGCATCAAACCGCGGCCTTCGAGATATTTCCAGAAACGTGCCTGATAGATTGCACTGATTGGGCCAAGCCCCATCGACACCGTTGGCGTTTGCCAGAAATCCGGCATCAACCAAGGATGCGGATAAGAGGAAATGCCCTGGCCATCGACTTCCATGCGGAAATTGTCGAGCTGGTTTTCGTTCAAGCGGCCTTCGAGAAATGCGCGAGCATAAATACCGGGCGAACTATGGCCCTGGATATAAAGCAAGTCGCCGGGATGCTCAGGTGTTGGCGCGCGCCAGAAATGATTGAAGCCGACATCGTACAAAGTGGCCGACGATGCAAAGCTGGCGATATGGCCACCGAGCTCACCGGGTTTGCGATTGGCCCGAACTACCATAGCCATTGCATTCCAGCGAATGATCGAACGGATGCGCCATTCCATTGCAGGGTCGCCCTGCATGGCAGGTTCGAGATGTGCCGGAATGGTGTTGATATATTCTGTGGTGGGATGAAAAGGTAATTGCGCGCCAGTACGGCGAGTCAATTCAACCATGCGCTCCAGTAATTCTTGCGCGCGTTCGGGGCCATCGTGATCGAGTACCGCTTTGAGCGATTCCATCCATTCGCGGGTTTCATTCGGATCGCGGTCGTTTTCCAGCAAATCACTTAACCAATTCATTCCCTGCCCTCAGCCATCTCGTCGTCAAGGAGGCAAGTTTAACGCAAGGTGCCAACATTCGCTGCGGTGTGGTTTTTCGTAGGGGCGCTTGCTTGCTGCGCGCTGTTTGTCTCGCCAGATTTTTGGGGCGCAGGAAGCAAGCGCCCCTACGGGTGTGATTACATCCGTTCTACGCCATGCACCACGCCTAGGCGGCGGACTCGGCGGATGACGTCGGCAAGATGCTTGCGATTACGCACTTCGATCACGAATTCCATGATCGACATTTGGGCATCGGGTTCGCGGTATTGCACCGAATCGATATTGGAATTGCACTCGGCAATGGCGGCGGCGACTTGCGCCAGCGTGCCGGGTTTGTTGTCAGTTTCAATTCTTAGGTTAACGCGGTAATCGCCTTCGACAATCCGGTCCCAAGCCATTGGCACAAAACGTTCTGGATGCTTCCGGTAATCGACCATGTTCGGGCAATCCATGCGATGCACCACCACGCCCTTTCCGGCGCTGAGGTAGCCCATGATGTCGTCGCCCGGAATGGCATAACAGCAGGCGGTAAAACTTAATACGCCCCGCTCGCTGCCATTAATCAAAATTTGTTCGCCGGTTCTTGGCATGCCGTTATTTTTCGATAGCGGCAAACTGTTTTCGTCTTGCACTAAAATTAGTGCCACTGCGGCCGGCATCCGATTACCCATGGCGATATCGGACAACAGTTCTTCCAGACGACGATATCGATTTTCCTGCAAATAATGATCAAGCCCGGCACCGGCGATTCGGTCAAGCGAGCTATCGAGATTTTCGAGCGCGCGATCCAGCATACGATGACCAAGATCGACTGCATTTTCGTGTTCGAGATGTTTCAGGGAATGGCGAATCGCGCTACGGGCTTTGCTGGTGACGACAAATTCAAGCCATTGCGGGCTTGGGCTTGCCGAGGGTGCCGTAATAATTTCTACCGTTTGTCCGCTGACTAATTTCATGCGCAGCGGGACCAGTTTTTTATCGACACGTGCAGCAACGGCGTGATTACCCACATCGGTATGCACGGCGTAGGCGTAATCGAGTGTGGTGGCATTTCGCGGCAATGAAAAAATATCGCCTTTTGGTGTGAACAAATACACTTCGTCCGGGAATAAATCGATTTTTACATTTTCCAGAAATTCGATCGACGAATCCGAAGTGTCTTGCGAATCGACCAAGCCGCGTACCCAGTCCTGTGCGCGAATTTGCGCGCTATTGCTGGTGCGCCCAGCATTTTTATAGAGCCAATGCGCGGCCACACCGCGCTCGGCAATCAAGTCCATTTCTTCGGTACGAATTTGCACTTCGACTGGAGAGCCGTAAGGCCCGAACAATAGTGTGTGCAAGCTTTGATAGCCATTGGCTTTCGGAATCGCAATAAAATCTCGGAACTTGGCATCGAGTGGTTTAAACAGGGAATGCACGGCACCGAGTGCGTGGTAACACTGCATCACTTTTTGCACGACGACGCGGAAGCCGAAAACATCCATCACCTGGTCGAAGCTTTTGTTTTCCTCGCGCATTTTGCTGTAAATGCTCCAAGGCGCTTTGACGCGACTAATCACGCGAATGGGCAAACCTTCCTGCGTGAGTTTTTGCGCCAGTTGCGCTTCGATGGTCGCCAGTGCCTCACGTCGCATCACCGGTTGTGAAGCAATGCGTTTGGAAATGACGCGATGACGCATGGGATAAAGCGCGCGAAAGCCCAGATCCTGCAATTCTGATTTAATGCGATTCATGCCGAGTCGTTGTGCAATGGGTGCGTAGATTTCGAGAGTTTCGCGGGCAATGCGCCGGCGCGATGCGGTCGCCATGGAATCGAGCGTTCGCATATTGTGCAGACGATCCGCCAGCTTGATCAAAATCACGCGAATGTCGCGAGACATCGCCAACATCATTTTACGAAAACTTTCGGCGACTGCTTCTTGCTGGCTTTTAAACTGGATTTTATCGAGCTTGGTCACACCGTCGACTAACTCCGCCACAGTCTCGCCGAACATTTCGACAATTTGTGAACGTGGTAGTGGCGTGTCTTCCAGAGTGTCATGCAAAATTGCGGCGCAGAGTGCTTCGGCATCCAATCGTAAATCCGCCAAAATGCCGGCTACCGCGATGGGGTGCGTGATGTAGGCCTCGCCGGATTTTCGTGTTTGGCCATGATGTGCCATCGCGCCAATTTGATACGCTTGGCGTACTTTCAAAATTTGTGCCGACGGCAAATAGTCGGTCAAACGCAGTTCAAGGGCACGCACGGCATCCGGACACGGGTCCGGGCAAGGTGCAAACGCAGGATCAATGGGGGCTTTTACATGAGGCATAGCCCCAGACTACTTGGCTAAACGTTTTGCTTCAATGGGTTGCACATAAAAAAACGACCTCGTTTCAGAGATCGTTTTTGAAGTTTCACGTGACAGTATGAAAACAAGCGATTAATCATCGGCGCCTTTTGATAAATCGTCATCCACCACTTCTGCGGCAGCCCATTCCAGCGCTTCGCGTTCACGGCGTTCACGCTCGGATTTTTCAACTTGGTCGATTAATTCGGCATCTATCTTGCCAGCGGCAATTTCACGCAGAGCCAGCACAGTGGGCTTGTCTTCGTGTTCAAAATTTTCTACGGTGGATTCGACACCTTTGGCGAGTTGGCGAGCGCGCTTGGCAGCCATCACCACTAATTCAAAGCGGTTGCCCACCACATCTAAGCAATCTTCTACGGTTACACGGGCCATGATGTCTCCTGAGAGGGCCGCTCGGCCGAGCGAAACCCTAAAAATCAATAAGTTACAAGGAACCGCGCATTTTACGCGCCTAAGGGACTTGTGGCAATGTTTCACAATCGAAATGATCGGGTAAATCCCTAAAAACCTAAGCTAGCGCATTGTTTTGCCAATACAGCGAGAGTATGTTGTCTGAACAGACCGCTTTCTGGGGAGAGGCAACATGCTTATTCGCGCCGTTATTGCCGTCAGCTTATCGCTCATGATGTTCACCGGGCCTAGCGCCCTTGCCCAAACAAGCATCACAGCGGTCGATGTAAATCGCGCGAAAGCGGAAATCGAACTGCTCAAACAGGACATACAGATAAAAGAAGCCGAGCTGCAGGTGCTTGAATTACAACTGGCACGACAAGCGGCAACTCCTGCGCCTCCTGCAAAAACGATAATGAGGCCTGTAGCTGCGGCAAATGCTCCCGTTACAAGCACAATTCAGGCGCTACCAACGACTCAAGCTCCAGTACCGATTGTACAACGCGCCAATATTGACCCGGCACCCTACGAAGCTTCTATCACGGGTCGTGTTTCAATGTTTCGTATGACGCCCTCATCAATGTGGCGAGTGCTTGATGAAAAACGTTTGGTGTATTGGGTCGTCAGTAATGAAGCGTATTTGCTGAATTTGGCACAAATATGCCCAGGCTTATTGGACACAGAAAAACTCAAGCTCGAAAACTTCTCTACAAAGGTACTCGCAGGAAGAGACCATGTGATTTTTGGTGACCAGCGCTGTCTTATTGCTTCAATCGCCCAACTAGGTGGACGTTCTTTACCTAAGCCACCGAAAAATTAGCATTAGGCAAGCAGTGTCTTAATTAAAGCTTCATGACGCTGTTGTTGAGGATCCTGCTTGAGGCGCTGCGCCTGAAAAATCGCACGCAGTTCGCTGACGGCGGCATCAAAATGTTCGTTGACTATAACGTAGTCAAATTCATTGTAATGCGACATTTCTTCACGGGCATTCGCTAAACGCTTAGCGATAACCTGTTCGGAATCCTGCCCGCGATTTCGCATTCTGGTTTCTAGGGCTTCTTTTGAAGGCGGCAGAATAAAGATGCTGATGGCGTCCGGAAGTTTTTCCCTGACCTGGCGTGCGCCCTGCCAATCGATTTCCAGCAGGACATCTTTTCCAGCCGCCAACTGTGGTTCCACCGATTGTTTGGCTGTGCCTTTGTAATCACCGTGTACTAGGGCGTGCTCAAAGAAATCGCCTTTTTCGATCATGGCTTCAAATTCTTCTTTGCTGATGAAATGATAATGAAGCGCATGACGTTCACCGGGCCGCGCTTTGCGCGAGGTAAAGGAAATCGACAAGGCAATAGCTGTTTCACGTGACAAAACAGCATTCACCAAGCTCGACTTTCCCGCCCCGGAAGGGGCCGCAACAATATACAAAGTTCCGCGCATGATTGTTGTTCCTTATTCTAAGTTCTGGACTTGTTCGCGCAACTGCTCAATGAATACTTTTAATTCCACCGCTGCTTGTGTAGTGCGACTATCAACCGATTTTGAACCCAAGGTATTGGCTTCGCGATTGAATTCCTGCATTAAAAAATCCAGACGGCGGCCAACCGCTTCGGGCAATTTGAAAATGCGGCGCGCTTCGGACACATGGCTGGTTAAACGGTCAAGCTCTTCATCGACATCGATTTTTTGCAGATTCAAGACCACTTCCTGTTCCAGGCGTCCAGGGTCCAACGGTAATTTCAAATCGGCTAATTTGATTTCCATTTTGGTGCGCAATGCACTGCGTATTTCAGGCAACCATTCGCGCACTTGCGTAACAATGCGTTCAATCCCGTTAATCTTTTCCTGCATGACAGCGGCCAGCTTTCCACCTTCGCGTTCGCGCGAGGCGACAAATTCTTTCAGTGTGACATCAAGCAAAGCTATTGCTTCAGATTGCAAACCCACTTGATCCAGCGGTGCTTCTTCCAATACTCCGGGGAAACGCAATAGCTCGGTTATTTCAGTACTCGGGTTCGGAAATTTTTCGGCCAGTCGCGAGCTCAATTGGGCAAGCTGGTCGAGCAGTCGTTCGTTGACTTTCAGGTCGGTCACATTACCGGCCGATGGACGATAACGAAAGCTCAGATCGATTTTCCCGCGCGAGACTTTTTGCGACACGCGTTCACGTAAACTGGTTTCCACTGCGCGTAATTCTTCGGGCAAACGTACCGACAATTCCAGATAGCGATGATTCACCGCTCGCAATTCGCAACTCAGAGTGCCCCCTGTGGCGGCGACTTCACTGCCGGCAAACGCGGTCATACTACGAATCATGCTGAACTCCCGAAACATTGAGAGACAATGGTAATCTATTCGACCCTGCTTAACGAAATGATTGGATCACCATGTCTCGTCCCAGTGCTCGCTCTAGTGATCAAATGCGTGATGTTCGCATTGAACGCCAATTCACCAAACACGCAGAAGGCTCGGTGCTCATAAGCTTTGGCGACACCCGTGTGCTCTGCACCGCCAGTATTGAAAACAAAGCGCCAGGATTTTTACGTGGCAAGGGCGAAGGCTGGGTCACTGCCGAATACGGCATGTTGCCACGCTCGACCCATGATCGCATGAACCGCGAAGCGGCCACTGGCAAACAAGGTGGTCGTACACTTGAAATTCAACGTCTGATTGGCCGCGCCCTGCGCGCCTGCGTTGATCGCAAGGCACTAGGCGAACGCACCATCACGCTCGATTGCGATGTATTGCAAGCCGATGGCGGCACTCGCACCGCCGCGATTACCGGTGCATTTGTCGCATTATGCGATGCAGTTGCCGTATTGAAAAAACGTGGCGACATTACGAAAAATCCGATTCTCGGCGCAGTCGCTGCGGTATCGGTAGGTATTTATCAAGGTACGCCTGTTTTAGATCTGGATTACGCCGAAGATTCACAATGCGATACCGACATGAATGTCGTGATGAATGACGGCGGCGGTTTCATCGAATTACAAGGCACAGCAGAAGGTCATGCCTTTCGTCGTGATGAACTGGATGCTCTGCTGGCGCTGGCGGAGAAAGGCATCAAGGAGTTATTAGTGTTGCAGCAAGAGGCTTTGAATGGCGTTTGAAATAATTATTGAAAACAAAACCTGTCATTCCGCCGAAAGCCTGAACCCAGAAGTTTGAAAGCATAGAGTTTCACACAGCTTATTAGATATCTATAATTGCACGCTTCCGGATCCCGACTTTCGTCGGGACGACAGTTTATTTTTACGCCTTGCGCCTTCCGTCTATCAGCTCCCGTCAATCACCCCATGAAAAATCTAGTCCTAGCTACTTCCAATCGCGGCAAAGTCACCGAGATGCAGCCGCTGCTATCAGACCTTGGCTATAGCATCATTACGCAGGCAGAACTTGGCGTGAGCGATGCGATTGAAGATGGCCATACTTTCGTTGAGAACGCGTTGATCAAGGCACGTCATGCCAGCGCCTTTACTGGTCTGCCCGCCATCGCGGATGATTCGGGTTTGATTATCGATGCTTTGAACGGCGCCCCTGGATTAATCTCCGCACACTACGCCGGCGTACATGGCGATTCGGAAGGCAATATCAGAAAAGTATTGGCCGAAATGATCGATGTGCCGAGAGCCAATCGTAGCGCTCGCTTTTACTCATTGATCGTGATGTTGAAACATGCGAACGATCCGCAACCGCTCATTGCCGAAGGTATTTGGGATGGCGAAATTCTGGAATTACCGTGCGGCAGCAATGGTTTTGGCTACGACCCGATTTTTTTCGTGCCTGAGCAGCAATGCAGTGCAGCCGAATTGCCTGCCGATATAAAAAATCACATCAGTCATCGTGGCCGTGCTTTATTGAAATTACGTGAGTTGCTAAACCTTAATTACAAATAAATAATGCCTGCTTTAATTCCACCACCGCTAAGTTTGTACATCCACATTCCATGGTGTGTGCGCAAATGTCCGTATTGCGATTTCAATTCGCACGAACAAAAAAACGAATTACCGATTGAAGCGTATATTCAGGCATTAATCGATGATTTAGAGCAGGACTTACCCTTGGTCTGGGGCCGTTCGATACACTCGGTTTTTTTCGGTGGCGGCACGCCTAGTTTGTTTCCACCCGATGCCATCGAACGCATTCTTGAAGCCTGCCGAGCACGATTAAAATTTGCTCCCAATGCCGAGATCACTATGGAGTGCAATCCGGGCACCGCCGAGCATGGTCGGTTCGAGCATTACTTGAGTGCTGGCGTAAATCGTTTGAGTTTCGGCATTCAAAGTTTTGATGATAGCTGTCTGAAAACACTGGGACGTATTCATGATTCCCATGAAGCTGAAAGCGCTGTCAAAATGGCACAAGATGCCGGCTATGAAAACATCAATCTGGACTTGATGTTTGCCTTGCCAGGACAAAACATTGGCATGGCGCGCAATGATGTAGAACGTGCGATTACCTTATCGCCAACGCATCTTTCCTACTACCATTTGACGCTCGAACCCAATACGATTTTTGCAGCCAAACCACCGCCAAACTTGCCCGATGAAGACACCGCCTGGACGCTGCAGGAACAAGGGCTAGCACTGCTGGCCGAGCACGGATTTCATCAATACGAAATTTCGGCTTATGCAAAAACCGACAAGCAATGTGCGCATAATTTAAACTACTGGCGCTATGGTGATTATTTGGGAATCGGCGCCGGTGCGCACGGAAAAATATCCTCTGGCGCAAGCGGTGATATTCTGCGGCGCTGGAAATTAAAAAATCCACGCGATTATCTGCAACATGCAAAAACCGAAAAACGAATTGGCGGCGACGAATTGATCACGCTGGACAACCGTCCGTTTGATTACATGTTGAATGCCTTACGTTTGTCGGAAGGCTTTCTGATCAAGGATTTTGAAGTCAGAACCGGACTTGAGCGCAGTGCCATTGATAAAAAACTATCGCATGCGAAATTGATGGGCTGGCTGCAAGAACACAATGGTCACGTGATACCGACCGAACTGGGTCATCGTTTTAGCAATGACGTGATGGGTTTGTTTTTAGCAGATTAAGACGATCAATACGGATATCATAGACTCCATGCTCGATACCCAAAAAATACGCTGTCCACACTGCGGTGAGCGCTTCGAAGCAATTATCGACGCCTCCGGTGGTGACACCGACTATATTGAAGACTGCCCGGTCTGCTGCCGCCCGATCATGATGCATTGTCGTACCGATGAAAATGGCGAATTTGACGGCTTGGATGCAGAGCAGGATTTTTAAATCCTACTCTTATCTTCATATCTGCAATGGGTATGCCCGCTGGCTGTCGGCTAGCGCACAAAACGATTACAATATGGACTGTAACAGGTGTCGGGAAGTTGGTTTGATTCCAACACTGCCCCCGCAACGGTAAGTCAGCATCGCAAACGATGCATCTTTCAGTGACCACTGGAAATTTCGATTTCTGGGAAGGAGAAAGTGACAGCTTCGGCTAACGCCTTGGCTGTTTGATGAGTCCGGAGACCGGCCTGTTACCGGGTCATTCGACCCAACAGCAATCGCGGTGGGCGATTTGGCGAGTTTGCACACCTTGGTGTGCACGTTTGTCTGTTCTCCATCGCCCTGCTGCTTCTGCGGGTGAGCATTACGGAGAACAATATGTTGAACTGTTTCAAATTGACGACGCTGGCCGTCGCTATTTCATTTTCATTGCCGACATTTGCCGATGAAGTTACCACTCTCGACGCCTTGCAGGTAACTGCAAACCGTACGGAGATTCCACGTGAAAAAACCTTGGCATCGGTCACCATCATTACGCGCGAGCAAATTGAACAAAGCCAGGCACCGGATGTTATTGATTTGCTGAGCAAACAAGCCGGTCTCGATATTGCCCGCAGTGGCGGCCCGGGTTCCAATAACGCCATATTCATGCGCGGCAGTAATTCCAATCACACGCTAATTTTGATTGATGGTGTGCGCTCAAATTCGGCATCGCAAGGTGTGTTCGATCTTGCTCATTTGCCAGTTGCAATGATTGAACGCATTGAAATCGTGCGCGGCCCACGTGCTGCTTTATGGGGATCGGATGCCATTGGCGGTGTGATTCAATTTTTCACCCGCAGCCCTTCCGATTTTACCCAATTGAGTGTTGGCAGTTATGGTCGAGCTACGATTGATGTCGGCGTTGGTTTCGGCGAGGGCGACAATAACTTCGGATTGAGTGCAGGTTATGACCGGTTGACCGGTTTTTCCGCAACCAACAGCTCCAATCCTTTCGGGTATGACCCGGACAAAGACGGTTACCGCAATCGTCACATCCAAATGCGTGGCAATAGCTTGCTTGGTTCGCAAAAAATCGGCTTCTCCGGCATAGTCACCGATGCCGACGTGGAGTTTGATCAGGGCGAAACTGCGGTCAGCAACAATGAATTCTCGCTTGGCCTAAGCGGTCAACTCGCCGAGCATTGGCAACACTCGCTGACATTGGGCCAAAGCTACGAAAACTTGGAAACCGTGTCGGAGTTTTATGGCAGCACCTATGGCAGCCGCCGACTGGCACTAGACTGGATCAATACCCTTTCACTGAATGACCAGAACACTTTGAACGTCGGCTTGAACTGGAGTCGCGAAACTGCGCATTCAACGGATATTTTCGCAGGTCCACAATTCAACGAAACCCGACGCAATACCGGCTTGTTCGCCTCCTGGCGCGGCGATTTCGATATCAGCACATTCGAACTATCGGTTCGTCACGACAATAACTCGCAGTTCGACAGTGCAACCACAGCACAGGCCGCCTGGGGTTTGCGTATCAACGACAGCGCACGTATTCGTGCAAGCTGGGGCCAGGGTTTTCGCGCGCCGAATTTCAACGAACTTTATTACCCCGGATTTGTGTTCGGGGGTATTCCGTATTACGCGGGCAACCCCGACCTTGACCCGGAGCGTTCGAAAAGCGCGGAGCTGGGTGGGCTGTTTACGCTTTCGGACAATCAAAGTCTGGAAGTTTCCATCTACCGAACCCGCGTTAACAATTTGGTGTCATTCCAAGGCACCAATAATCAAGCCATCAACATCAATCGAGCCGAACTCGATGGCATCGAGGCGGATTATCGTTGGGATGGTGAACGCATGGATTTCAAAATCAATGCCGGCTGGCAGGATGCACGAGATGCCGATACCGACACGAAATTGTTGCGCCGCGCCGACCGAAAACTGGCTTTCAGCGTAGATACCAAACTGACCGAAAAAGTGAGTTTTGGCGTGGATCTCCAGACCGCATCCGAACGTCCGGATTTCTCAGTCTCGGCAGGCGGCTATGCACGTCTAGATTCCCGACTGGGTTTTCAGTTGAACGACAACTGGAATCTGGATCTGCGGATCGAGAACGTATTTAACCGCGATTACGAACTGGTCCCTGGCTACAGCACTCCGAGCCGCAGTGGCATGCTGACGCTGCGCTGGAACGGAAAAAACTAAAAAAGCGGCCATCGGCTTAATTAAAGCCGTTAAAGATGTAAAAAGATGTGTTTTGACTGGCTTCAAATGCCCCGCTGTGCCTAAAATCACAGCGGGGATTATTTCGGGAGTTTGGCATGTCTGATTCAAGCATTGCGTCGCATAACACTGCGCCGACACTGGCCTCGAAAAACCTGCCTCGACGCGTTCGGCATTTGCTGGAGGGCATCCTTGAATTTGCCTCGGATGAATTTGAACGCGGCTTAATGTCCAGCCTTAATGAATTTGAACAGCAATTATTTAAATTTGCCGAACAAGCCCGCAGTGCCACCGTGCAAACCCGCTGGCTCGAAGCCCAGCGTTTAATCAAACGTACCCGCCATGATTTGGTACCCCGGTTTCTGATTGCATTGGAAGCGGAACTTTCACTCTTGCGTGAGCCGTATCAGCCAAAACCATTATTCATGTCGCGCTTGGGCCTTGGCATGGGTACAGAGCTGTCGCTAGTCAATGACATGGAAATTGACGAAGCCACCATCATGATTGAAATATCCAATCGTGGTGAAATGCGCAACAGCCTGCCCTTGTATTTGCTCGGCCAGCGCTTTGGTGTACTTGCCGGTAAACCGGCCTTCGATTCCGAGTCCCTACCGATCGGGCCGCAGGCTTTATGCCGCATGTTGCGTGATGCTTCCGATTGTCTTGGCTTGGCCGAAGAACACCGCCTGATGTTTTTCAAAATATTCGAAAAACAAGTCATGCCGATGTATGGCAATTTGATCGAGTCGGTGAATAATTATCTGGCTAAAAATAATGTTCTACCCAACTTACAATATGTACCGATTCGGGCACGTCCAAAATCGCAATCGGTTCCGGTTGAAAAATCAAATGAACGCAGCGAACAGTCAGTGAACGGACCGGCAGGTAGCGGTACGGCGCTTGCTCTGGAAGATGAAAATCATCAAGGCAGCGCACGCTCCTCGTTGCGAGCGAGCGAAGGCCCAAATGCTGCGCAAACCGATCGAGCCGACGGCGCTCAAAATCTCTCCGGCAATCCATTCACTGGCGGCTTGGGTAAGGCCGGTGGCTTTGGTGGTGGCGGCCAAACCGATACAGGCGGCCTTAATGGTGCACAAACGGGTGGTAACACTGGACGCGTTGGCAATACCGGTGGCGGCTTAAGCATTCGCGGCAACATTTCCGGAAACAATAACCCGAACAATAATAATTCAGCGGCAAACAACAGCAACACAAATGAGTCCACCGGCGAAATGGACGAAGCCAGTTTCAATATGATGCGGCAGCTATTGGCGAGTCGAAAACAACTACTCGGTAAACTTAATCCCGAAAAAATTCAAACCTCGGCCAGCCAAGCCGAACCGGCACCGGCATCACTTCTGCAAAAAACCTTACATATGCTGCAAGGCAAACCGGCAACGCCGGTGTTGACTGCAGGCAAGCCCACTGCCAGAAATATTCAGCACATCAAACAAGATTTAATGTCGCAGCTACGGATGAATTCCGACAGCCAAGAAGCGCCAGTTTTAAATGAAGAAGACAACGATGCCATCGATTTGGTCGGCATGTTGTTTGACAGCATCAACAAAGACGTTAAAGTCAATAGCCCTGCTGCCCACTTACTGGCAAAACTACAAGTCCCATTATTGCGCGTTGCCTTGCAAGACAAAGGCTTCTTCACCAAACAAAATCACCCTGCCCGTCAAATGCTTGGCGCCATTGCAGAATCGGGTGCTTACTGGTTGGGCGATGATGACGCAGACCCGGCCTTACTCGGCAAAATGAATGCCGTAGTTGATCGCACCGTGCGTGAATTCGACGGTGATGTGTCTCTATTCCAGCAACTGTTAACCGACATCAATTCACATCTGCAAATTCTGACCCGCAAAGCCGAAGTTGCCGAAAAGCGCCATATTGAAGCGGCACGTGGTAAAGAAAAACTGGCAATGGCACGTGACCAAGCCTCGGTGGCGGTCAATGGTTTATTGAAAGACCAAGCCATGCCGCGCTTTACCCATACCTTGTTGAGTCAGGCATGGACCGACGTGATGGCGCTCACAGCGCTGCGCTCGGGTGAAGACTCCGATGCTTGGAAACAACAACTCAATGTTGCCGAACGACTAATTCAAGTCGCTAAAGCGCCGCCGGGTCAATCGCTAATCTCCGCTGATGAAGCGCAGCAATTAAAACAAGAACTCGAAAGCTCGCTGACACAAGTCGGGTACCAAAGCGACGAAGCCGCGGCGATTACCGAACGTCTGATTGATCCGCAATCAGGCAAGGAAGGCGATTCGGCGAGCCGCACAGAATTGACCATGCGCCTCAAATCGCGTGCGCGTTTTGGTGAAGACGTTACCAGTGCAAAGGCAAAGAAAGTAAAACTCAGCAACGAAGAACAGGCACGCTTTGAACAATTAAAGCTAGTGGCCTTTGGCACCTGGTTTGAGTTTGTCATCAATCAGCAAGGCGACCGTATTCGCAGACGCATGGCCTGGTACAGCACCACCACCGGGCATAGTTTATTTGTCAATCAACGCGGCCAAAAAGTCGGTGAATATCATCTTGAAGCTCTGGCAAAAATGCTGGTCCGTGAAGAATTATTTATTGTTGAAGAAAAAACCGGTGGAATCATTGATCGCGCCTGGCAATCGGTGATGAGTGCGTTGCGCTCATTCGCCGGCCAATCTGTTGCGGAGGCAAAATGAATAACGAATATCGTCGCGCCCGTCGCCGCAAAGTCGGCTACAACGTCGAAGTTTACGACACCATGACCGAAGCGGTAATCGGCAGGCTCAGTAATTTGTCCGAGACCGGCATGCTGCTTATCATGCACGAACCGATGATGAATGACGCCTTATACCAATTGCGTCTTAACTTGCCCGATCAACTTGGCGTTACGCAAACCATTGATGTCGGTGCGCATGAGCTTTGGGCCGATGAAGCCGCCGCACCCGGGCAGGTCTGGATTGGCTTCCGCTTTATTGACGTCTCGCCAACACACGTAGGCTTTATTCGTGAATGGGTGGATGCGCCGGGTGGCCATTACGTCTGACATGGGACTTATCAAAATAGTTTTTTTGATATTGGCAACGAGCCTGCTCATCAGCTGCAATACCTCCAATACAAGCACGCAAAAAATTACTGTTGACAGCAGTGACACCATACTGGAAATTCGTGACGCATCACCGCAAGCATTAGCTGACCTGGCGCCAGCCATTACACAATTACTGCAAGCAGAGATTAAACAGTCGCATGCCTGGAAAAAATCAGAATTAACGTCAATTAATTCGGCCCTGGCCGCGGGCCAAAAAGCAGCCATTTCGAAAAATAATTTATATCTGATGCAAATCAGCATGCCCCTGTATGAGGCCAGCGATGCTTATTACGATCCAAGTATTGGCTCATTAGTCAGAATGTGGGGCTTTTATTCCGATAAATTTCCGATCAGTGAATCGCCGCCCACAAATGAACAAATTTCCAGATGGCTAGCTCATAGGCCGACATTTACTGACATCAACACCGACACCAAAACCATCTCGACCAATAATCCAAACACACAGCTCGACTTTGCCACCATTCTTGAAGGTGTTGCCGCGCAAAAGATAAAGCGCGTTTTTTCACAGCGACAGATAACAGATGCATTGGTGACACTGGGCTCTGACCAATTTGTCGTTGGCAATGAAAATACCAAGCCGTGGAACGTGCGACTGAAAGATCCTTTTGGCGGCGATTTGGGAGAAATTGATTTACAAGGCAATGAAGCTTTATTCAGTTCGGGAAACTTCAATAAATTTCGTGTCGCCCCCACCGGGTCACGTTGGGGCCACGTATTAAATCCCCGCACCGGCAAACCCTCGCAAGGATCGGCCGCCGTCGTGGTACTGCATAGTGACCCGGTCCTTGCCGATGCCGCATCCACGGCATTAATGGCCGCAGGCCCAGGCAATTTCAGCAGGCTCGTCATCCGCATGAAATTGGCCTGCGCCATGATGGTGACTGAAGAAAATGAATTGCTTATCACCACGCAAATGAAAAAACGTGTCACGTTTTTTCGTGATCCGGTACCGCTGGGCAAACCGATTTCCAACGGCCAAGCTTGTAAATGAGCTCGTCGCTGCAAATAATTTGATGGCATTGCATGATTTATTTGCACCGCCACCGAGACCCGCTTAACATCGAAACACAAATATCACCGGAATTCGGTAACCGCCGACATTGAACGCGAGACAAAAATGAACCTATACCGTGAACATCTTGCTACCGTTATCAAGCGTGCCGATTTGGCTTTGGCTGCCGGTGGTTTTGATCATTTAGTGATTGCGTCGGGCATAGAAAAGTATCGTTTCTTGGACGATATGCCCTACCCGTTCAAACCTAATCCGCAATTCAAATATTGGCTGCCGCTCACGCAACACCCGCATAGCTGGATTATTCATACCCCGGGCAAAAAACCGGAACTTGTGTATTTTCAGCCCGATGATTATTGGCACGTACCGCCAAGCGCACCGAGCGGTGATTGGGTCGAGCATTTTAATATTCATATTATTGACAGTGCGGAACAGGCGGCAAAATTCCTGCCGCAGGGCAAGTCAGCCATTATTGGTGAAGCCGATGCCGCTATTGGCGAGTTCGCTCCCAATAACCCCAGTGCGGTAATTGCGCATCTACATTTTCATCGTGCTTTTAAAACAGCTTATGAATTAAACCTGATGCGCAAGGCACAACGCAAAGGCGCATTGGGCCATCTTGCTGCGCGCGGCGCTTTCCATGCCGGTGAATCCGAGGCAGGTATTAATTCGGCGTTTCTAAAAGCTGCCGGCCACACCGACAGTGATGTGCCTTACAACAATATTGTTGCGCTTAATGAAAATGGCGCGACCTTGCATTATCAATATAAAAGTTTCGATAACCCGCGTGAACATCGGTCCTTATTAATTGATGCCGGTGCCGAAGTGAATGGTTACGCTTCCGACATTACCCGCACTTGGTGCAATGGTGACACCCGCTTCAACGACCTGATCAATGCCGTCGATGATGAACAATTAGCATTGGCTGCCAAAGTGCGGGCAAACACCGATTACCGCGATTTGCATCTGGAATGCCATCTGCGTTTAGCCAGCGTGCTTAAAGCTTTGGACATTGTCGATATGGACCCGGGCAGCATGATGGAAGCCGGTGTGACATCTACCTTCTTTCCGCACGGTCTGGGCCACCCGATTGGGCTACAAGTGCATGACGTTGCCGGTTTTGCCGCCGATGAAACCGGCACCATGATTCCCAGACCAACGGGGCATCCATACTTACGTATGACCCGCACCCTAGAACCGGGAATGGTGGTGACCATAGAGCCGGGAATTTATTTCATCCCGACTTTATTGGCGAAACTAAAAGCATCGAAACACAGTGCGATGGTGAATTGGCGCAATGTTGAACACCTCGCTGCCTTTGGTGGTGTCCGTATTGAAGACGAAGTGCATTGCACGAATGGCAAGCCAGAAAATTTAACGCGTGATGCGTTTACTGAAATCGAAAACAATTGATTTAAAGTAGGGTGGGCATTGCCCACCGTTGGGACGGTAATTATTCATGGATGCATCGAAGGTTATCGACATATGAAAGTTCATAGGGTGCGCCAAAGCGGCACCCTATGGTTTTTATTTTTTACGAAAGCGCTTGATGCCAAATACAAGCAATCCGATCACCAGCCATAGCGGCCAAATCGCAAATAAATCAATCACGACATCCAAAAAGCCGTACCAGCCTACTGAAATGGCAGTCAACAGTCGGCTAAAAAAGCCAGGGCGACTTGCCTTCGCAATCGCATCAACGTCATCAATTTCGGTTTTACGAACTTTGCTTAATTGATAAAGTGAAAGATTAATCGTACTAAAGGCGACTCTGTCTTCGACTTCTTTTTGTACAACGTTAGCTTCGTCTCGGCTGGCTTTGGCGTCGTTCTGGCCTGAAATAACTGCGGCTTTGTCGCTAATTCTGCCCGGCGCCGTACTCAGATCACCCAGTTGTTTTTGTGCTTCCTGGTTGCGTAAGAATTCCAGTTGTTTACGAAGCAAATCAAACTGCACGTCACGCGCTTCAAAATTGCGTTGGTCGAGAAAATCGATCTGGGTTATCAGTGCGCGTAGAAAGTCCTGGGTCTTGTCGCTGGGAACCCGTACCGACAAATTTCCACGCACGGTGTATTCCGCAAGCTCCAGTAATTTCGCATTACCAATGCGATAACGATTAATGTTGTCGGTATCCGCCTTAATCTGGTTCGTCAGGACAAAACCACCCTGATTTGCCACGATATTTTCGATCGCAATCGCCGATTGATAAACATCTTTTACACGAAATTGTGCGTCTGCCGTGCGAACGAACTTACGCTCTTTGTCAACATAGGAAGTTGCACTCGATGTTATCTGCTCAACGCTGACAGGCTCCGACGCAGCCTGATCAAGTGCTTCGGCGCTCGCCGTTTTTGCAAGCTCTTGCCCCTGCATACCGCCACTGGCCGGTGCGGCGGCGGCATCGGTAGCTACCGACTCGGTCGCTGCCGAATCGGTTGAGGCAGCAGAAGACTCCTCTGTTTTGGAACAAGCGACCAGGACAACAACCAGCGCGGCCGACAGCAACCCAACCATGATTTTGCGCATTACATAATCTCCCCGTTTTTTGAAACTGACAGCGGAATTTCTATTCCGACGACCTTTCGATGTCGGCCATGCTGAGTTTAACGCTGCCTGTAATCAATAGGGGTTAAGACATGACTCGATTAGGCGGTTACGCTTGGTTAAGCCAATACTTATGGGCGGCAATGATGTTCGATTGACCTCAGGTCGGCCTCCAGATCAATGTCATGCAATTGCGACTCTCCGTTTGCCAATCGACTCCTAGCTTCTTTGCAAGCGTCGTATTCAACGGCACCAAACAATTTTCCCACCATGGCCAAGCGCTGTTGCGGGCTTAATTGCTTGCGGAATTTTATCCCTTTGACAAAAGGCTCAGCGCGACCCGGCATGGTAATAGATTGTCTTTTCAAGGGATTTTTTGGAGCGATAACTGGAGCTACACTCCACTCATCATTATCCACAGTTAAGCGCAGCGCGCTATCTGTTACTTTCTCAAAGCCAGCGAAGGCAGCAATCGTTTCGCTATCTGGCTTGACTGGGAATTTGCGTTGTGCCGGTTTCGCGTCCTGTTTTTTATCAGTGGCAGATCGCGACTCGTTTTCCAACACCGCGGCCTCAGGTGCTCGATCAATAAACGTGACTTCAAGCACATCATCATCCACGGGCACATAGTGAAGTGCTGCTGCCCGCCAAGAAAACAGATAGCCGATAACTCCAACATGTACGACGCTTGCAAGAATCAGGATGGCAAAACTCCCTCTAGGTTTTGCCTGCGAATAAGGTTGCCGACGATAGTGAAGCTGACTCCACGAATCGTTCTCATCGATATTTTTAATTTCTGTCAATTCCATTCTGTAAATACTGCTCTTTGGCATTAATCAGAAATAAGTCCACTATCGACCTCAGAGTTGTTGTCTAGTTCATTTTTTTATGTGCAGGCCGAAAAAAAATCCCGGCTTCGGCCAGGATTTCTTAAATACAAAACCAGCAAACATCATTCCGCGGGGCTTACCCGTAGCGTCATGCTATCGACCGACACTACACGCACTAAAGTGTTGACGGGCAAATCTGGCCCCTGCACAGTCCAGAATGCATCACCAATTTTGACGCGGCCCTGACCGTTGATAATGGCGGTTTCAAGGCTCAATACCTTATCGACTAATTGTTCACCGCGTCTATTTAATAGCGGCTGGTCACTGGGCGCTTCTTTGCCGCGAAAGAATTTGACATATAAACCGACCGACACAAATGAAAACACTACAAAGAGCAGCACTTGCATCAACAAAGTCATGTCCGGCAGGATAAATACCAGTAAAAAGACGGCTACAGCAGCAAATCCCAGCCACAGCAGAAAAATACCGGGAGCCATGGTTTCAGCAGCAATCAAGGCTAGTGCAATACAGGCCCAGACAATCATTTTAGCGCTCATGGTTTTTCCTTATGATTGCTTAGACGCTTTGGCTGCGATTGAAGCTTTTTGTTTGTCCGAACTGTCTCTTGCCAATTCGGCAATACCTGCAATGCTACCCATTACACCGGTAACTTCGGTCGGTAGAATCATCAGTCTCTGGTTTGGCGAATTGGCAAATTCTTTCAGTGCTTCAATATATTTTTGTGCAACAAAATAATTGATTGCCTGCACATCGCCGGACGCAATGGCTTGCGACACCATTGTGGTTGCTTTTGCTTCTGCTTCGGCTAAACGTTCACGTGCTTCTGCTTCGCGGAAAGCGGCTTCGCGTTTACCTTCAGCTTGCAAAATGGCACCCTGCTTTTCACCTTCGGCACGCAAAATTTCTGCCTGGCGCAAACCTTCTGCCTCTAGAATATTGGCGCGTTTTTCACGCTCTGCCTTCATTTGCCTTGCCATCGAATCGATCAAATCACGTGGTGGTTGAATGTCTTTCAATTCGATACGATTAGCTTTAATGCCCCACGGGTGCGTTGCCTGATCAACCACGCCAAGTAACTTGGCATTGATCTCGTCGCGTTTGGAAAGTGATTCGTCCAGATCCATCGAGCCAATGGCAGTACGAATATTAGTCATCACCAGGGCAATGGTGGCTTGCTCAAGATTGGATACTTCATAAGCAGCCTTGGCTGCATCGAGCACCTGGAAAAACACCACGCCATCGACTTTGACGACCGCGTTGTCTTTGGTGATGACGTCTTGCGATGGAATTTCGAGCACTTGTTCCATCATATTGACTTTACGGCCCACGTCTTGCGCTATCGGTATCAATAAATGCAAGCCTGGGCTCAGGGTGTGGGTGTACTTGCCGAAACGCTCTACGGTCCATTCAAAGCCCTGCGGCACAATGCGTACCGCCTTGAACAATGCCAATACGCCAGCCAACAATAAAATGATAATCAAAATATTCATGCATAACTCCTTTTCAGTGCGCAGATTATAGCCATGGTCTTGGCTTGCTGGGTGACAGAATCTCGCTTGCGACCCTTTTTGACCTAGGTGCATCCTAATAATCGTGACATCCCCTTTCGCCATTGAGGTTCCGTCCAGCCTACTTACCCGCGCCAGAAATGGCGAGGCGGCGGCGTTCGAGCAGCTTTATCGCTGGTTTGAAAGGCCCGTTTACACGCTGGCGCTGAGGCTATGCGGCCAGCGCGAAGAAGCCCAAGACATTTTGCAAGAGACCATGTTGAAACTATTCGGAAAAATATCGGAATTTCGCGGTGACTCGCCCTTTTGGGCTTGGTTGCGGCAAATCGCCGTCAACGAGAGTTTAATGCGCATTCGCAAGCGCCATCCGGGCAATGAAATAGACCTGGATGAAGAATCTGACTTTCTGGAAGCCGACATTTTATTGCCGCCGCAAGCGGCCGATACGCAGCTATTGATAAGCGCGATGAATCAATTATCCGAAACAACTCGCAGTGTACTTTGGCTGTACCACGTCGAAGGTTACACGCACGATGAAATTGCCGGTTTGATGGACAAAACCATTTCATTTTCAAAATCACAATGCGCACGCGGTGCTAAAAAACTTCGCGAACTTTTAAACACAGAACATTACAATATAAAACAGGAGGTACTAAGCCATGGCTGATATCTCGTCGCAGCACTTTGGCATTAGCCAAGCCCTTCGTGATTTACCTCAGGAAGCCCCCATGCAATCGGCATGGCCGATACTTGCGCAACATATTCCGGCGAAAAAAAACCGCCGCTATTTTCCAATGGCATTGGTAGCGAGCGTGGCTTTACTGGCCATCATTCCAATGAGCCTGCACTCACCACAAATTATTAAGGACCAAAACGATACCTCGCTACAATCAGTCATGCAGCAATCGTGGCAACTGGAAAATATTTTAATCGCCACACGTAATTCCACCAGCGGCAATGCCAGTGCTGAAGTGATTAGTCTGGCACTGGAAGATCGCATCCATGAAATCGACAGCGAGCTTGACGCCGGTTCACTAACAGCCACGCAACAGCTAGGCCTATGGCAACAACGCGTCAGCATTTTGCAGGAAGCCACCGGACTTTATTCCTCGCAGCGCTATCAGCAGGCTGAAGGCCGACCTTACGAAATTGCCTTGGTCGAATCTTTTTAAAACTAATATTTCAACAAACTTTTCACCCGGAGACACCACATGAAATTCAAAACACTTAGTCTGATCTTAGCCTGTATGTTGATGGGCAACAGCTTCGCAGCTGAACCGGTAAAAAATAGCAGTGCCGAACAACAAGCCGCCAAAGCAGAAATTGACAGCTTGATCGCACGTATTGAAGTGCTATCAAAAAAACTGGGGCCCGATCATTCTATCAGGGTCGATGTTCAACGATTTGATCACAGTAATACTTCACCTCCACCAAGTGAGCGTGGCCGACACGAAATGATTATCGAGCGTCGCACGAGCCCTATGCCGGAAGGTCGCGGACCCAAAGCTGGAATCGGCATTGTGATGGCGCCTAATACCGCCGCAAATGGAGTGCTGATCGGTGCAGTATCGCCCGAAGGTCCAGCGGCGAAAGCAGGCTTGCGTTCAGGCGATGTATTGTTAAGCATCAATGGAAAAAACATTGGCGCCAGCGGCAGGGAAGGTGTCGATAAAGCTCGCGAACTGCTATCGAACCTGAAGCTCGGTCAAAACGTGCAGCTTAGCTATGCCCGCGCGGGTAAAATCGGAAAAGCCGATATCAAAGTAGATAACATCGGACGCATGATGATGTTCAGCGACAAGGAATCTGCATTTGCAGCCCGCGCAAATTCGCATTCAAAAAGCATGTTGATGGGCGGCCCGAATGATCGCGGAAACATTGAAATAATTGCATTTTCCGATTGTGAAAAATCAGGTAAAAAAGATTGCGCACCACCACGCATTTTTGAAGCCCTGCGTTGGCAAGGTTTGAACCTAGCGTCATTGGACGCACAACTCGGCCGTTATTTTGGTACCGACAAAGGCGTCTTGATCATCAGTGCCGGAACGGGCATGAAAAGCCTGCAAAGTGGCGATGTCATTCAACGTATCGAAGCAACGGCGACCCAATCACCACGTGATGTGATGCGGGTGTTGCGCGAGAAAAAAGTCGGTGAAAAAGTGAACCTCAGCGTTTTACGAGAACGCAAAGCACTTAACATTGAAATAACAACGCCGGAAGCAAGAGCCATGCCATTCTTGACTCCAGCACCGGCTCCGCCAGCACCTCCGCCGCCGCCGCGCGCGCCTAGCTCAACCCCACCTCCCGCACCACCGGCGCCGCCTGCACCACCTATGGGAATGCGCTTTGAAGACAATCAAGATCGTATGGTCTGGATAAGTCAATACGACGAAAATATGAACGAAGAAATTGAAATTGAGCTATCGAAATACCAGGGTTTTTAGTTCAGGGAACTATTGTTAACGCAAGCATGTCCTAATACACGTTAAGACAAACTCTTTAATCCCGGCTCTCACTAGGCTGGGATTTTTTTGTTTGATGCCTTAGGGTGGGCACTGCCCATCAGAATTCATCAATGTGATGGGTAGGCAGTGCCCACTCCACCTCGATGGATTATTCATAAGCAAAGCCCGTATGATGCAATGGTACCCGGGGATAAGCTGTGAATACATTCAAACAGAGTTTGGACGACTTATCGCGTGGCTTACGCGAGCGTCCCGACGAAATCATGATCGAAATCGGTGCCGGTGGCGAATTATTGGTCGCACGCATTCGTATTGTCGCTAGTGCTTTATTATTACTGCTACCGATCACTAATTTTATTTTGGGTGGCTCCACCTATGAAAGTTTTAGCGGTGGAGTGGGCGCGGCCGGTGCGATTTTATTGAGTCTGCTGTGGTTGAAACTATCAAAACATCATCGGCTTTATCGCTGGCTGCCATTTGTTTCAGCCGCCTGCGATGTAAGTATTGTGAGTGCCGTATTATTTCTGTTGTCTCTTAATAATCCTTCGGCGGGTTTGAATAGTGTCGTGGTGTGGTGCTGTTATCCGCTGGTAATTATGGCAACAGCCTTGCGTAACGATGTCCGCGTCTGTCTAGCCACTGGTGCATTGGCCATTGTGCAATTTTCATTGCTCTGTATTTTTATCATGCACGAAACCAATGGCATGGTGGTGTCGATGGATTACGGCTTGATTTCGGTATCCAATCAAATTCAACGCATTGTTTTGCTGGTTGCCATTAGCATGCTGACAGCAGTGGTGGTGTATCGCATGCAATTGCTGGTGCAATTGTCCGGTACCGATGGCTTAACCGGCCTGCCTAACCGACTTTATTTGAACCACCGTGTGCCGCATTTGCTGGCGCAGGCAAAAACCGATAACGCCACTTTGTCGCTTGCCATTATCGATATGGATTTATTCAAACGCATCAATGACGACCTGGGTCATTTAGTCGGTGATAAGGCATTGCGTCATGTGGTCCAAACTCTGCGGGAGCAATTGAATGCCGAAGAGCCACTTATCCGCATCGGTGGCGAAGAGTTCCTACTTGTTATGCGGATGCCGATTGGCAATGCCTGGGAAAGAATTGAATTTCTGCGCAAACAGATTAGTGCCAAACCCTTTTTGACCCACCCCGACGCTGTGCCGCGAGCATTGAGTTTTTCTGCGGGAATTTCCTGCTGCCCGCATGACGCCAGCGATATCTCAGGTCTGCTAAAGCATGCCGATCGCCGATTAAGAGCGGCCAAACTGCAAGGGCGTAATCGGGTAATCGCCCGTGATTAAAGGCTGTTAATTCACCTCTGCCCCCTATTGCTGATTGCAGAGACCGTAAGCAAGACGCGATGGCCGCCTTTTTACCCTTACAAATAACTGGCTCGCAATCTAGTCCCGACTTGCTCGAAACCCGCGTCTGCACTACCCTGCTGCATCGCTTTGGGGATTGGAACGCATGGATATTTTGAAGGGTTTGTTTGGCTTGGCAGTGCTCATTGGCATTGCGTGGTGTTTTTCCAATAATAAATCACGAGTTGATTGGAAGCTGGTCGCTACCGGTGTTTTGCTGCAAATCGCCTTTGCCTATTTTGTACTGATGACTCCTTACGGCAATGCCATTTTCGATGCCTTGGGTAAAGGCTTTGTGACGCTGCTTAGCTTTACTACAGCCGGCTCTGAAATGATTTTTGGCCCAAGGTTTAGCACACCCAAGGAATTTGGTTTTATCTTTATTTTCCATGCCTTGCCTACGGTTATTTTCTTCGCTGCATTAATGGCCATTCTTTATCACCTTGGCATTATGCAGCTCATCGTCAAAGCCATGGCATGGTTGATTACCAAGGTCATGAAAGTTTCGGGTGCCGAAACAACTGCAGTCTGTGCCAGTGTGTTTATCGGTCAGACCGAAGCACCGCTCACGGTGCGCCCCTACATCAACAAGATGACCGAATCTGAATTACTCACCATGATGATTGGCGGCATGGCCCATATCGCTGGTGGCGTGATGGCTATTTACATCGGCTTGTTGGCCGGTAGCGATGTTGGCTTGCAGACCGAATATGCAAAACATTTCTTGGCCGCTTCCATCATGGCGGCACCGGCAACATTGTTAATCGCGAAAATCCTTATTCCCGAAACCGGCACACCACTGACCACCGGAAAAGTATCGGTGCATTTCGAGAAAGAAAGTAAAAATATTATTGATGCCGCTGCTGCCGGTGCCGCAGACGGCATGCGACTGGCCCTGAATATCGCCGCTATGTTATTGGCCTTTGTGGCATTGATTGCGATGGTCAATTATTTTATCGGGCTGATTGGCGACATCCACATGAGTGGTTACAACAGCTGGAATACGATGCTCAATCAGGGAGCTGCCGCGGGTGCTGCTCCCATTAAACTCAATCTGGGTTTAATCATGGGCTATGTATTGGCACCAATTGCCTGGGTGATTGGTATTGAATGGAAAGATGCCGTTATCGCAGGCGGCTTGATTGGCCAAAAAGTAGTATTGAATGAATTCGTCGCTTACCTTCAATTAGCGGCGACGCCTGTCGGCGATGGCGTGGGTGCGATTAGCCAGCATAGCCGTTTGATTTTGACGTATGCCTTGTGTGGTTTCGCCAACTTTGCCTCGATTGCGATTCAAATTGGCGGCATTGGTGCGCTGGCTCCTGAACGTCGTGGCGATCTCGCCCGTTTCGGCATGCGCGCCGTTTTGGGTGGTTCGATTGCTACCTTGATGACCGCCACTATTGCCGGCGTGTTGCTGGGCCTGATCAAGTAAGCGCTTAAGCCATGCTTTCGCAAGTACTGATAGTCGGTAGTTATGTGCAAGACCATGCTTGGCTGGTGGATAACTTTCCGGTTCCTGGTGAAACCCGGCGCGCGCTGGCGTTTTCCAGTGGCCCTGGTGGCAAGGGCTTTAATCAGGCCATTGCCTGTGCACGCCAAGGAGTCAACACCGTGTTCATTGGCGCCATCGGACAAGATCCCCTTGGCGACTGTGCAAAAAAATTTGCAAGCGATGAGGGCCTGAAAGCCTGTTGGCATATTCGCAGCGATATGCCAACCGCAGCATCCAGTATTGTCGTCAATTCGCAGGGCGAAAATATGATTGCGGTGAATTTGGCCGCGAATGACTATCTCGATGTCGATTTTCTGCAAACACAATCAGCACAGTTTGAAAACGCGAATATCGTGTTATGCCAACTTGAAAATAATCTGGATGCCATCAATTTCACCTTCAGGTTAGCAAAAAAAAATAACGCACTCTGCGTTTTGAATCCTGCGCCGATACACCCGGAGCTTAGCCGCGAATTACTCGATTCGGCCGACGTGCTAACACCGAACGAAACCGAATTTGCCCTGCTCTGCCAGCGTTTTGCCAATATCGCCTTCACCGCCGATCAAGTGGCACAAGCCGATGACGCCATGCTGCATCGTTTTTGTCGCGCACTCAGTTCACATACGATCGTAATTACACTCGGACGTTTCGGCTGTTTTGTTTCGCACGGAAAAAACATGCGTGGCGACACTCAAAGTTTTTATCGAATCGCGCCGGAAGCCGTCACGGCCATCGACACCACCGGTGCGGGCGACGCCTTCAGCGGCGGCCTGGTTGCAGCCCTCAGCATGTTCCCGGAACACGCTTTTTCACATGCCATTCAATACGCGGGCCGGGTTGCCGCGCTCTCCACCGAAACCATCGGTACGGCACCCGCCATGCCAAGCCGCGCACAAGTCAGCGCAAGGTTTAGTTGAGTGTGGAAGCTGGTTCACCAGCGATTGAATCTTCAAGGCGCGAATAAACTCAACGGCTTTTGCGCCTGACAGGTAAACACGCTTTGATAGGGTCTTCTAGGCTCGAAAAACCCGCCACATCTAAGCCATCGAATAAACTCCAACGACAAAAGTCGGACGCAAGCGACCTCCTACAGGAGTAAAATACCGACCTTACTCAAGGACCCTCCTATGCTCAGCCCAGAACTTCGCAAACGCATTGACACCCTACTTGCTTCAAATTCTGTCGTATTATTTATGAAGGGTTCGCCAGCCCAGCCCAGTTGCGGCTTTTCATCTAAAGCTTCGGGAATTTTGAACAGTCTCGTTGGCGATTACGCCCACATCGATGTTCTGGCCGATGACGAAATTCGCGAAGGCATCAAGATTTATGGCCAGTGGCCCACTATTCCGCAGCTTTATGTGAAAGGTGAATTAGTCGGCGGCAGCGACATCATCGACCAGATGTTCAATAGCGGTGAGTTGCATGAAGTGCTCGGTGTGCCTGCGCCCGTGCGAATTATCCCGACTTTGAATATCACGCCTGCTGCGGCACAGGCCATTCGTCAGGCGATGGAAAATTCCGAATCAGGCGTTACTCTGCACTTGAATGTCGATGCCCGCTTCCAATCCCAATTTCAGCTCAAGCCGGCCACAGGCAACGAAATTGTCGCTGAAGTCCAAGGTATTAAAGTCTATTTTGACCTTGCCAGTGCGCCGCGTGCCGATGGCATTTCCATTGACTGGGTCGAGGATGCCCGCGGCTCCGGGCTGGCTATCGATAATCCCAACGCACCCGCCAAGGTTCAGTCCTTGTCGGTTGAAGCACTTAATGAAGACCTGCAAAGCTTTACCGTCATTGACGTCCGCCCCGCACACGCCAGAACGATTGCCGAATTTCCACACCCGCACGACGTTCTCGACGAAGACAGTTTTGAACGTTTGGCAGCATTACCGAAACAAACACGCTTGGCATTTCTTTGCCATCATGGAAATTCCAGCCGACAAGCCGCTGAACATTTCAGGGGTTTGGGGTTCACACAGTTATTCAATGTTGAAGGTGGTATTGATGCTTGGGCTGAACGTGTTGACAACTCGTTACAACGCTATTGATAGCTGTAGAGCTTTTGCGCTAAATTTACGGTAAGCTGATTATAAGTGTTTCGTTTCAACCTTTTGCAGCATGAGGCTTTTTATGAAATGGATATCAATCGCTTTACTCGTGTTGGGTTTGGCAGCCTGCTCTGGCGGTGAATCAAGCGGGCCGGTCGGTAAATCTGGAGCTGCGGCAGCAGCTTGCGATGCTTTCGTGAAAAACAAACTGGAAAGTAAACAGTACACGCTGGACATAAAGGCACTTGCTGACAGCATGAAACCAGGGGTTGAAGGACGCTCCGATCTGGCCGCGCCGATCGTTATCGAGCCAGGGCTTACCACGGAAGTAAAACAAACCATTCAATGCGATGTGCGTTTTGGTGCTGAAGACAAACCAGAAGTCATGACCGTTAATTTCATCTGGTAAGTGAAGCACTTGCATAAAAACCCGGGTACTTCCCGGGTTTTTTATTTGCTGATGATACAAATAGCTACTCGTCAAAGCGCAAATGTTTTACCGACTTCCCATGACGACGAATCAGCTTCAAAGCCTCGATGCCGATATTGATATGCTTTTCGACAAAGTTGGTGGATACGATTTTATCGGACGCTTCGGTCTTCACACCTTCGGGAATCATCGGCTGATCCGACACCAGCAATAATGCGCCCGCTGGAATGCTATTGGCAAAACCGGTGGCAAAAATCGTGGCGGTTTCCATATCAATCGCCATACTGCGGGTCTTGCGTAAATATTCCTTGAACTCGACATCGTGTTCCCAGACCCGGCGATTGGTCGTGTAAACGGTACCGGTCCAGTAATCGTGCCCCAAGTCGCGAGTCATGGTTGAAATTGCACGCTGCAAGGCGAAGGCTGGTAAGGCCGGTACTTCGGGTAGCAAGTAATCATTTGAAGTACCTTCACCGCGAATTGCTGCAATCGGCAGAATCAAATCACCCAGCTCGTTTTTGCGTTTCAAACCGCCGCACTTGCCCAAAAATATCACCGCTTTCGGCGGCAATGCACTCAATAAATCCATGACCGTTGCCGCGTTTGCGCTGCCCATGCCGAAGTTGATCATGGTGATGCCGTCAATCGTTGCACTCGGCATTGGGCGATCCCTGCCCACTATTTCAGCACCGGTCAGACGCGAAAAATGATCCAGATAACCACCAAAGTTGGTGAGCAACACATTCTCGCCAAAGTTTTCCAAAGCGACGCCGGTGTAACGCGGCAACCAATTACTCACAATATCCTGCTTGTCTTTCATTCTTCTCTCCTGTTCACCGCTATTTTGACATGGTTGAAGCTGGGGCTGGGGGCTGGGGGCTGGAGACTTGGGGCTAGGCTTTTCCCAAGCCCGCAGCCCCCAACCCTTTCACATGACCTTAGTCATGCTTGGCAGTACCTGCCTCTCGGGTTAATGTGTCGGGATATACGGGGAGATTTTTCATGCGTAAATCTTGTCTCATCGCCGCCTTGGCGATGCTTAGCTTTTCTGTTGCCGCCGTCGGCAAATCCAAAAATCCTGAACCACCCGCTACTCTCGCTAACGACCCATACCCAAGCACCTATCAACGTATTGGCTCGGCACCGGTCTTGATTCGCAACGCGACCGTTCTTACTGGCACCGGCGAGCGACTCGACAATAGCGATGTATTGATGCGAGAAGGCACGATTGTCGCTGTCGGTAAAAATCTTGACGCCTCCGGTAACACTTCCATTGTCGATGGCACCGGCAAGTGGGTAACGCCTGGCATCATTGATGACCACTCGCATTTGGGCGTTTACCCAAGCCCGGGAGTCAGCGCACATGAAGACGGCAACGAGCTCACCAATCCGACCACTGCCAATGTGTGGGCTGAGCATTCGATCTGGCCTCAAGATCAGGGCTTTGCAACGGCATTGGCCGGCGGTGTGACTTCGCTATTGATCTTGCCGGGCTCGGGCAATTTAATTGGTGGCCGTGGCGTGGTGGTGAAAAATGTTTACGGCAGCAGTTACCAGAATATGAAATTTCCCGGTGCGCCGCATAGTTTGAAAATGGCCTGCGGCGAGAATCCCAAACGTGTCTATGGCAGCAAAGGTTCATCGCCCTCAACTCGCATGGGCAATGTGGCCGGTTATAGATCAGCGTTCATTGAGGCCAAGGGCTATATGAAATCCTGGGACAAATACAATACCGGCGGCAAGGAAAAAGGCGATGAGCCCACTCAGGATTTACGTCTTGAAACCCTCGCCGCCGTTATGAGCGGCGAAATTAAAGTACAAATTCACTGCTACCGTGCCGATGAAATGATGCTGATGATGGATTTGGCAAAAGAATTCAATTTCAAGATTGCCTCATTCCACCATGCGGTCGAAGCCTATAAAATTGCCCAACCATTAGCGGATGCCGGCATTTGCGCATCGATGTGGGCTGATTGGTGGGGCTTCAAAATGGAAGCGCTTGATGGCATCCAGGAAAATATCTCAATGGTCGATCGCAAGAAAAACAGTTGTGCCATTGTGCATTCCGATTCGGCCGAAGGCGTTCAACGCCTAAATCAGGAAGCGGCAAAAGTGATTGCCCGTTCCAATGCATTAGGCATGAATGACAGCCCTGAAAATGCTATGCGTTGGCTGAGCATAAATCCCGCCAAAGCAATGGGTATCGATAAAGTTACCGGCTCGCTGGAAGCCGGAAAAATGGCCGATGTCGTGTTATGGAACGGCACACCTTTTAGTGTTTATGCCAAAGCTGAAAAAGTGTATATCGATGGCGCGCTCCTGTTCGACATCAATAATAAAAACATACAACCGACGTCCGACTTTATGGTCGGCCAGGGAGTCAACCCATGAAGTATCTATTTCTGATTGCTTGCCTACTATCGAGTTCTGCCTTCGCCCAAAACGTATTGATTAAAAATGCAACGGTCCATACTGCGGGCACTCGCGGCACCTTAAAAAATACCGACGTGCTGGTGCAAGGCGGCATTATTCGCGCCATTGGCCCGAATCTTTCGGCGCCCGGCGTTAGCAGTGTCGATGCAAAAGGTAAACCACTGACACCGGGATTATTTGCAGGCCTCGGCGATATTGGTCTGGAAGAAGTATCGGCAGAAAAATCGACGGTTGATGCAAGTTTTTCTTTAGGTGAAGGCGTCACCGGACAAATGCGACCCGAGTTTGATGTGGTGCCTGCGTTCAATCCCAATTCAATGCTAATTCCGATTACACGCCTGGAGGGCTTCACTTTCACCGCGATTAGTGCCAATGCAGGCAGTAGCTTGCTCGGCGGCCAAGGCGCCATCATGCGCTTAAATGGCAAATACGAGGACCCGATGGGTTCGCGTATTTTATTTGCCAGCATGGGCAGCGGTGCCGATGAACTGAGCGGCAGTTCGCGTGCGGCCCAATACATGCTGCTTGACCAAGCCATTCGTGAAGCCCGCGGCTTATCACCGTATGACTATAGACAAGCGCTGCTGACGCCTGCCGGTCGAGAAGCCATGAATAAATTTTTACTCGGTGGCCGAACTGTATTTCATGTCGAGCGCGCATCGGATATTCGTCAAGTGTTGAGCTTTGCGAAGAAGAATGGCATGCGTCCAGTCATTGTCGGCGGCAGCGAAGCGTGGCAAGTGGCAGCACAATTGAAAGCCGATAACGTGGTCGTATTTGTCGATGCACTGCAAAATCTGCCATCGAGTTTTGATCAAATCGGCGCACGTTCGGATAATGCTGCATTACTACAAAAAGCGGGCGTGCGAGTGGGCTTGTATCGTGCTGATGACGCTTCGCAAAATGCCCGCAAGGTTCGCCAAGTCGCTGGCAATGCAGTTTCCAATGGCTTGCCATGGGAAGCCGGACTTGCCGCAATCACCAGTGTTCCCGCCGATGCCTTTGGGGTTGCCGATAAAGTCGGCCGCATTGAAGTGGGCTTGATCGCCGATCTTGTTTTATGGAATGGCGACCCACTCGAGGTAAACACATTTGCCCAACAAGTGTGGATGAGCGGACAGGCCATGCCGATGAAATCACGTCAAACCCAATTACGCGACCGCTACATGAACGAAGAAAACGGTTTGCCGCGGGCTTACCAGAAATAGTACGCCATCGCTTCCCAACGTTCGCCGAGCTGACGAGACACATCAATAAACTAATTAATTTTTCACGGAAAAATACATGAGACTTCACTTGCTTGCCACTGTCGTTCTACTCACTTTTTCAAGCGGCACATTGTCTGCCGCCGATAAAAAAGAAGCTGCCAAATGGGATATCAATACGCCGCATAAAGGTGCAAAAAATGTTTCCTTTAGCACCGACGAAGGCACTTGGCTTGACCTCGACGTCAGCCCGGACGGCAATACGATTGCTTTCTCGATGATGGGCGACATCTATACCTTGCCAATCAATGGTGGTTCGGCCAAACGCATCAGCTCCGGCCCGGCCTTTGATCTGCAGCCGCGTTTTTCACCGGATGGAAAACAACTTGCCTACACATCCGATCGCGCGGGTGGCAATAATTTGTGGCGGATGAATCGCGATGGCACGGAAGCCAAACAAGTTACCAAAGAAAGTTTTCGCCTGCTCAATAACCCGATCTGGACACCCGATGGTCAATATCTGATTGGTCGCAAACATTTTTCTTCCGAACGCTCACTTGGTGCCGGTGAATTGTGGATGTACAACCTGAAAGGCGGCAGCGACGGTCTGCAATTAAACAAACGTAAGAACGATCAAATGGACTTGGGCGAACCGGCCATTAGTCCCGATGGCCGTTACGTTTATTATTCCGAAGATGTCAGCGGTGGCGACACCTTTGCCTACAACAAAAATGTCTATGGCGTTATCTATGCGATCAAGCGTCTTGATCGCGAAACCGGTGAAGTTCGCACTTTAATTTCAACACCCGGCGGCGCGATTCGCCCGCAACCATCGCCGGATGGAAAATCACTTGCTTTTGTCAAACGCGTTCGCGAAAAATCCGTCCTGCACGTTATGAACTTACAGTCCGGTGCCATTCGTCCGGTCTGGGACGGCTTGTCGCATGACCAACAGGAAGTCTGGGCAATTTTCGGTCCCTATCCGAATTTCAACTGGACGCCAGATTCAAAAAATGTCGTGATCTGGGCGCAAGGTAAACTGTGGCGTGTCGATATGAAAACCGGCGCACAAGCGGCCATTCCATTCACTGCCACCGTGCAGCAAAGTCTAGTCGCGCCATTACGTTTTTCGCACCGCATCGACGGCAATACTTTTTCACCAAAAATGATTCGCGATATTGCCAGCAGCCCGGATAATAACAGCATCGTATTTCATGCCGTTGGAAAACTTTGGAAGAAAACACTTCCAAACGGTAGCCCGTCCCGGCTCACTTCAGATTCAAAGCAATTTGAATATCAGCCCGCCTTTAGTAGTGACGGCAAAAAATTGTTGTACACCAGCTGGTCCGATGAAAATCTTGGTGCAATTGTCGAAGTGGAACTAAGCTCCGGCCAGAGTCGCAAACTCACAACAGAACCGGGCTACTACTATGGCCCACGTTATTCCAATGATGGCTCGCGTATTTTGTACAGCAAACAATCCGGTAGCAGCCTGACCGGTGGCATCTGGAGCGGTGAGCGCGGCGTATTCGTCATGGATGCCCAGGGTAAAAATAGTTTTCGTCTCGCAAAAAACGGTAGCGATCCGCAGTTTTCGCCCGATGCCAAACGGGTTTATTTCTTGACCGGCGGCGGACTTTCAAAAAAGCTAGAAAGTATTGGCATTAATGGCGAAGAGCCACGCGATGTTTTCACGATGAAGTATCCAGACTTCGTGACTATCAGCCCGGACAGCAAATACATTGCATTCACCGAATTTTTTAATGCCTACCTAGCGCCCATTCCACAAACCGGTGGTGTGATTGAGCTTTCAAAAGATATAACTACGATACCGGTTACCAAACTGAGCACCGACACCGGCGCTTATTTGCATTGGGCGCATGATTCAAAAACCCTGCATTGGCTCGTGGGTGATCGCTATGTGTCTCGTGGGATTACCGCAAGCGCTGCCGACGCTGGAATCAGTCTTGGCTTGAGCGTTGCCACCGACAAACCTGCCGACGTGGTCGCCTTCACTGGTGGTCGTGTGATCACCATGCGCAATGCTCAAAGCCAACAGGAAATCATTGAAGACGGTGTTGTGCTTGTGCAGGGGAACACTATTCTTGCCGTCGGGAAACGCAGCGATGTCACGCTTCCTCAAAATGCAAAAACAATGGATGTTGCCGGGAAAACGATTTATCCCGGTATCGTTGACGTACACGGGCACGGCAATCATTTCGGCGGCGGTGTAATGTCACAAAATAATTGGGCTTACTACGCCAACTTGGCTTTTGGCGTGACGACTTTGCATGATCCCTCCGCCAGCACCGAGATGGTGTTCTCACAATCGGAATTGCAAAAAACCGGTGAGCTCGTCGGTCCACGTATTTTTTCGACCGGTAGCATCTTGTATGGTGCCGATGGCGATTTCAAAGTGGTCATTAATTCACTTGACGACGCCCGTAGTCATTTACGGCGCTTGAAAGCCAACGGTGCCTTCAGTGTAAAAAGTTATAACCAGCCACGTCGCGATCAACGCCAACAATTGAACCAGGCCGCAAAAGAACTGAACATGCTGGTGGTCGAAGAAGGCGGCAGCACCTTCAATCACAATATGACCATGATGCTGGATGGTGTCACTGGCATTGAACACAATATTCCAATCGCTCCGCTGTATCGCGACGTAATTGAAACTTGGCGTCAAACCGATGTTCGTAACACGCCCACATTAATCGTGAACTACGGTGGCGTGAACGGGGAATTTTATTGGTACGGCCACACCAATGTCTGGGAAGATAAAAAGCTCAACAAATTCTTCCCGCAGCAAGCGCTGGATGCTCGCAGCATTCGTCGCGAGACCGGTCCGGAATGGGATTACTACCATGTTGAAGTCGCCAAAGCCGCCAAGAAATTGCGCGATGCCGGTATCAAAATCCAAGTCGGTGGCCACGGTCAACTACAAGGATTGGGCACCGTGTGGGAAATGTGGATGTTGACCCAAGGCGGCATGACGCCGTGGGAAGCACTGCGTGCCGGTACGATTGATGGCGCCGATTACATCGGTTACTCGCAAGACCTAGGATCACTTGAAGTCGGCAAACGTGCCGACTTGGTTATCGTCAACGGCAATCCACTAGAAAACATTCAAGCGACTGCCGACACCGCCATGGTGATGGTCAATGGCCGTTTATTTGATACCAGCACCATGGCAGAAATTGGCGGACAACAACGTCCTGCTCCGACCTTCTTCTGGCAACGTGAAGGTGGCGTTTCTGGTGAAAGCATCGGTCTGGAGCGCGGCCCAAGTGCCCACGCCGATAGCGATTGATTTTCTGTAAGCACTTCCCCGTAGGAGCACTCACGAGTGTGACCGCCCGATAATGTATGCTGCGATACAATTGAACATTTTCATTCATATCGCAGATTCCTCGCGCTCGTGAGCGCTCCAACCGATAAAATCGAGAACAAAATGGCTACCCGTTATTACATCCGCCTCACAGATCCCGCTATTGCACGCGGCAGCGATCCTGAGCTTGCATTCAAAAGTGGCGGAGCCGAAGGCTTCGCCAGTGAATTGGAAGACGCCTTGCGCACCAGCGTTTTATTTGACCGATGGAAAGCCAAACAGGAAGATCCCGATGAAGTCGATCAAAGCCTTGCTGCAGTTGATTTGAATTCCACAGTGACGGCAACACACAAGGATTTGCAAATTGATCTTGTTGTCGTGACCTCAGTGCCAGGTACTGTTTTCAAACATCGCATGAAATTACTTGCCGGAAATCACTGGCAATTGAGCGATGTAAAAGCAGCGTAATACCAACAGTAGGAGGGCCTTCTAGGCCCGACCGAATTCTTTCCCGAAATCGTTCGGGCCTAGAAGGCGCTCCTACAAAATTGCGATATCAATAAGCAAACTCGCGAAACACTGGATCGACCGATTGTTTCCAGTCGCCGTAATACAATTCCAGTTTACGTTCGGCCGGGGTTTGATTCGCCATTGCAAATTCGATTAGCGGCTCGATAAATACCGCTTCACTTGCACCGGTTTTGTTTAATTGATTGCGACGCTGCAAACCCATACCGGAAATTTTCAATGCTTCCAATGCAAGTTCACGCAAACTGTGATTTCTAAAGGGTACTTTGAAGCCCATCTTTGGCACGTTGTCGCGCAAATGATTACGCTCTTGCATACTGAAGTCTTTCACCAAATCCCAAGCGGCATCCAGTGCTGTCTGGTCATAAAGCAAGCCGACCCAGAATGCGGGCAAGGCACATAAACGATTCCACGGACCACCGTCGGCACCACGCATTTCCAGATACTGTTTCAAACGTACTTCTGGAAATGCGGTAGTCATATGATCGGCCCAGTCTTTCAATGTCGGCAAAACGCCCGGCAAATTAGGCAGATCGCCTTTCAGGAAATCGCGAAAACTCAAACCGGCGCAATCAATATATTCTTTATTGCGATAAGTGAAATACATCGGCACATCGAGTAAATAATCGACATAGCGTTCAAAACCGAAGCCTTCATCAAATACAAAGTCGAGCATACCGGTGCGATCTTTGTCGGTATCGGTCCAGATATGCGAGCGATAACTCAAATAACCGTTAGGCTTGCCTTCGGTAAACGGCGAGTCGGCAAACAGTGCCGTGGCGATAGGTTGCAATGCCAATGACACTCGGAATTTTTTGATCATGTCGGCTTCTGACGAATAATCCAGATTCACTTGCACGGTGCAAGTGCGCTTCATCATGTCCAAACCAAGCGTACCAACTTTGGGCATATATTCGCGCATGATCTTATAGCGGCCTTTGGGCATCCAGGGCATATCATCGCGCGACCATTTCGGCTGAAAGCCCATGCCCAGAAAACCGATACGTAATTCATCGGCTACCGATTTCACTTCAAACAAATGAGTGGCGACTTCGCAGCAGGTTTCGTGCACATTGCTTAGCATGGCGCCTGATAACTCCAATTGCCCGGCCGGTTCAAGCGTGACAGATGCTCCGTCGCGCAAAAGCGCAATTACTTTTCCGTTTTCTTCATAAGGGGTCCAGCCGAAACGCGTCAATCCGCGCAGCATGGCTTCAATGCCGCGATCACCTTCATAAGTAGGCGCACGCAAGTCATCGAGTCGAAAGCCAAATTTTTCGTGTTCGGTACCAATTCGCCAGGCCGATTCGGGCTTATTGCCCTTGGCATGAAAGTCGATAATCTCCTGTTTGTTCTGGATCACTTGCTCAACCACATTGCTGGGACCGGACATAAAAATAATCTCGTAGGTATTCCGCTTAGGTGTGGGCTAGACTCTGCAATAACAAGCCAAGCATTTGAGCCGAGTTTACTCCAAGCATGCGTATTATTTTGTCAATGCTATTGCTGCTTACCGTGATGCCACTCTCGGCACAAACACTCGAGCGCGGCAATGGTCCCGAGCCTTCAACACTCGATGCCCATAAATGCCCTGAAGTTGCCTGCGGCAATATTTTGCGCGATCTATATGAAGGTCTGGTGGCGAACGACGGCAAGGGCAAACTCATTGCCGGCATGGCAGAGCGCTGGCAGGTATCCAGCGATGGTCGCACCTGGGCTTTTTATCTGCGCCCACATTTGAAATGGAGTAATGGCGAAGCTCTAACGTCAATGGATATCGTGCATAGTTTCCAACGTGCGTTTACACCGATGACAGCGGCGCCGTTCGCGGAACATTTTGAAGCGATCGACAATGCTGGCGAAATAATGCGGGGCGAAAAGCCACCGTCTGCATTGGGCATTTCAGCGCCGGATGCCTTAACCGTCGTTATCAAGTTAAAACGCCGTACTGCACTCTTACAATTACTGACCTTACCAACGGCGTATCCGGTCTATTTACCGGCGATTGAAAAATTTTCAGCGCAACATACCCGCCCCGGAAACCTGGTTAGTAATGGTGCGTATCGTTTGCAGATGTGGACGCCGCAGTCGTTCGTTACACTGGAACGCAATCCGAACTTTCGTGAGCAGGCCAGCATTGCCAATGTGCGTTTTCATGTGACTGAAGATGCCTCGAGCGAGTTAAAGCGTTTTGAATCCGGCGGTCTGCATATAACGGAAACTTTGCCGCCACAACCACTTACCGCGCTGAAACAAAAATTCGGTTCACAACTTCGTCTTTCCCCTTATCTTGGCAGTTTCTGGCTTGGCTTTAATCTGACCCAGCCGCCGTTGAAAAACAATCGCGCGCTGCGTGAAGCTTTATCGCTAGCAATAGATCGTGAAAAAATTACACGCTATATCACTGGCTTTGGTGAGCAATCCGCTTACGCTTTGGTGCCGCCTGGAACAGCGGACTATTCACCTGTTGCATTGAACTGGTCGAAATTGACACAAGCACAGCGTGAAACCTTGGCGCGCAAAAAACTGTTTGAAGCCGGCTACGGCAAAAGCAACCCCTTGGAAATTGAATTGCGCTACAACACCTCGACACCACACCGCCGCCTGTCTTTGGCCGTCGCCGCCATGTGGCGAGACGTACTAGGCATTAAAGTCAGATTGCGAAATGAAGAATGGAAAGTTTTCGTCAATAACCGCAAGCAAAAGACCATCACGCAGGTATTTCGTGGCGGCTGGATTGCCGACGTGAATGATGCGCGGAATTTTCTATCGAATTTTCAAAGCGATAATGTAGTGAACTGGAGCGGCCTGAATAACAGGCAATACGACGACTTGATGCAGCAAGCAGACTTAGCAAGTTCACCGCAACAGCGAGCCGCCTTGATGCAACAAGCCGAGATTCGGCTATTGTCCGAACATGCCGTAATACCGGTGTATTTTTATGTATCAAAACATTTGGTCGATGCAAAAGTGCATGGCTTTGATGCCAACTTGCTAGACCAGCACCCGAGCCGCTTCTTACGTCTGCTGGATGCAAAGCCATGAAGTTATGGCTATCCCGCATTTTAGAAGCCGTACTCACCTTGTGGTTACTCGCCACGCTTTGTTTCTTTTTATTACGCAGTGCACCGGGCGGCCCATTCGATAATGAAAAAACCGCACCACCGGAAGTGCAAGCGGCATTGAACGAACAATATCGTTTGGATCAGCCATTATTTTCGCAATACGCCGCTTGGCTAGGCGATGTTGTTCGCGGCGATCTTGGCCCATCGTTCCAATACACCGATTACCGCGTTACCGAACTCATTGCCAGTAGTTTTCCGGTGACTTTCATTAATGGCAGCGCGGCATTATTACTGTCGCTTTTAATCGGAATACCTTTAGGTGTTTGGGCAGCATTACGCTCAGGCAGCAAGCTTGATCGCATACTGATGTTCTCCGCAGGGCTGGGCTTGTCGATTCCGAAATTTGTAGTTGCTCCCATTTTAATTTTAATTTTTGCCGTGACTCTGAAATGGTTGCCCGCAGGCGGCTGGAATAATGATTGGCAAAGCGCATTACTGCCCATTATTGCCTTGTCGCTACCGAACCTGGCCTATTGCGCCCGGCTAATGCGAGCAAGCATGCTGGAAACCCTAAGCGCCGATTATTTACGCGCCGCCAAAGCACGCGGATTTTCGGGCGCGCGTTTACTATTTCGCCACGCATTAAGGCCTGCATTGCTGCCCGTGATTGCATGGCTATCGCCTGCCTTGATCAATGTCGTCAGCGGCTCGGCCGTAGTCGAACAAGTGTTCGGCATACCCGGCATTGGCCGTTATTTTGTACAAGGTGCATTGAATCGCGATTACACATTGGTGCTCGGCGTCGTACTGTGCATCGGCACCGCCATCGTGATTATCAACGCATTAGTGGATGCATTGCGGGTGCGGATGGATCCGAGGTTGCGCGATTCATTTTGAAAAAATGTAGCGCGGGTCATGGCTTTATCTGACCCGGGGAATCCTGCGGAATCATTTACTTTTATTTGCAGAGCTAACGCGTCAATCAATCAATATTTTGATACGCGAATTCGCGGGCCAGATGCATGACTCGGGCTACGATATTGCTCAAAAGCTGTCGCATTTTTTCGTGCTTGAAGCCTGCCACCATGAAAATCGGAGGCCCTCCCACGGTGTGTCTTGATGGTCTTTGTGATTGCTTTGTGTGTTTTTAATATAATCGTAATCGCAGACTAACCCCGGGTCAGATGAAGCCATGACCCGGACTACGCAACTACGAAGTCCCGATCTGCAACCAATTGGCAACAACACCGCGTGCTTCATCGACACCCAATTTCGTTTCTGATGAAAATAGTTGCACGCTGGCAGTACCGGCTAATTGTGCTTTGACTTCGCGAATGGTTTTGGTTTGTTCACCGCGTCCTATCTTGTCGGCTTTGGTCAATAAAATATGCGCAGGCATATGCCGACGAAATGCATAGCTCAACATGCCCTGATCAAATTCGCGCATTGGGTGGCGAATATCCATTACCACGATCAATCCGGCCAGTGCTTGTCTGGTGTGGAAAAATTCATTAATAAATTCCTGCCAATGTATGCGCAGGTTTTCCGGCACTTTGGCATAGCCATAGCCTGGCAAATCGACCAGATGTTTTTCCGGTGCTACCTGAAAATACACCAGTTGCTGAGTACGACCAGGGGTTTTCGAGGTGCGGGCCAAACTATTTTGGTTGCACAGGGTATTCAGTGCGCTCGATTTGCCCGCATTGGAGCGTCCAGCAAAGGCGACTTCAAAACCTGCGTCGGTCGGCAATTGGCTGGGTAAATGGGCGGCAAGCCGGTATTCTGCGCGGGCAAGTGGATTCTTCATGGTGCTAGTTTACGCGAAGGCCATGCCGAGGCGCTTTAATCGACGACATTACATTGACCATACCCTACGCTGACTGGGATAATTAGCGCCTTAGCCGCTGAACCTGCGGCCCTTAAAAAAAACATTGTTCGGAGCCTTTCCATGAAGTTCTCCCCCATTATTGGTGTGGTAGCTGCTGTTCTCGTCACTGGCGCCATTGCCGCGCAACAAGCCGCTACCGTAAAACCGGTGCTTGAAGCCGCCCCGGCGCCAGTCGCTGCTTTGCTTGATAACAAGCCTGCGACTGCCGGTGATGCAACGCGCGGCCAGACCAAAGCAGGCAGCTGTGCTGCTTGTCATGGTGCCGATGGCAATGCTGCCGATCCGCAGTATCCAAAATTGGCAGGCCAACATGAGCTTTACACTGCTCGTCATTTGGCACTTTTCCAAAATGGCGGCCGTGAAAATGCCATCATGATGGGAATGGCCGCTGCATTGACTAAGCAGGACATGCGGGATATTGGGGCTTATTTCGCAACCCAAAAGGTTCTGGCCGGCATTGGTGATGACACTGTAATTACTGAAGGCCCGAATCAAGGCAAAAAATATTATCAGGTCGGCGAACGCATCTATCGTGGCGGCAAAGCTGACGGCACACCCTCTTGCCTCGCCTGCCATGGCCCGACCGGCCGCGGCATTCCGGGGCCCAGCTATCCTGCTATCGGCGGTCAGCATGCCACCTACACCGTCGCCACGCTGGCAGCATTCAAAGCCGGCACCATCTGGGGCAAAGACACGCAAGCCAATGCAGTGATGAAAGCGGTGGCTAAAAACCTGAGCGATGAAGAAATTCAAGCTTTGGCGACTTACCTGCAAGGCTTGCATAACTCCGCTGATGCTCAGGCTGCTGCTGCAAAGTAAAAAGTTCCCAAGACCACACGCTGGCTTTCAGCTGGGGTTACAAAGCACACGGGCAAAGTGCGCCCAGTTCCCACCTTTTCAGGAGAGTTCCATGTTGCGTCGTGTGCTGATTACTTTATGTTTCTTGCTTCCTATCACTGCGATTGCACAACCCATGGCACCAGGCATGCCACGCCAAGGTGTTGATTATGAAGTGCTGCAAACACCGCAGCCCACGTATTCCGGTGTCAAGGGCAAAATTGAAGTTGTTGAAGTTTTCAGCTATGCCTGCCAGCACTGCGCCCACTTTCAGCCTTTAGTAAGCGTCTGGAAGAAAAAACTGCCCTCGGATGTCAGTTTCTTTTATGTTCCTTCAGTAGGACAAGGCTCTTGGGAACGTTTTGCGCGCGGCTTTTACGCAGCAGAAAACAAAAAAATTCAAGCGCGCTCGCATGAGGCTTTGTTCAATGCCATTTTCACCGAGCAAAAGCTATCGCCTGATGCATCCCTTGATGAAATCGCCGGGTTTTACTCAAGCTTTGGTGTCGACAAGAAAAGTTTTCTCGAGCTGATGCTCAGCAAGCCAATTAGTGATAAAGCCGAAAAATCAAAACAATTCACCATCCGGGTCGGTGCCAACAGCACACCCACTATCGTCGTTGCCGGTAAATACACGATTAACGCCACGCGAGATCGTGGTTTTGACGGCATGATCAAGACCATCGACTTCATCATCGCCAGAGAACGTGCGGCAATGAAAGCATCACAAGTGAAAACAGCCGTTACAAAATAATCCCAAGCTAGGCTTTCGTGTCCGGAGATTTCAATGAATGTCATTTTACGCCATGTTTTTGCTGCTGGCTTGATGTTGTTGCCAATGGCAACTCTCGCACAGACTTCCACACCACGCCTCAATGTTGATTACACCATTCTCGCGACGCCACAACCGGTTTACTCGCCCGTCAAAGGCAAAATTGAAGTTGCCGAAGTATTCAGCTACGCCTGCGGCGCTTGTGCCAGTGCTAATGCTTCGGTCAGTGCGTGGAACAAAACCAAAGCGCCTGATGTGAATTTTGTTTACGTACACTCGGTAGTCCAAGGCGGCCCTTGGGAGCGTTTTGCACGTGGCTTTTTTGCAGCAGATACTAAAAAAATTCTAGGCCGCAGTCATGATGCCGTTTTCCAGGCCGTGTTCGTCGATCAAAGTCTTTCGCATAGCGCATCGCTGGAAGACATTGCCAAGTTTTACAGCAAGTTCGGCGTTACTTCGACACAAATGCTGGCGATCATGAATAGTCCGAGCGTCAATGCCAAATTGAACCGCTCCAAACAATTCAGTCTTCGAACAGGCGCCAACACGACGCCAACCATCATTGTTGCCGGCAAATATAAAGTAAATGCAACTCGTGAAGGCGGCTTCCCCGGCATGATGAAAACAGTCGATTTTCTGGTAGCCAAAGAACGCGCTGCGCTGTTAGCACGCGCAGCTGCAAAACCTGCGCCTGCCAAATAATTTGTCAAGATTTTTTTATCAAAGGCCGCTTAGCGGCCTTTTTTATTACTTGAAATGTCTGTCCGGGCGTTCGCCTCCATTGCAAGCTCCGGCCCATAAGCACAGACTAGCGTAATGAATGCACCCGCATCACTTCGCATCTTAAGCAGCAATATTCAAGCCGGCTCACGCACACGCGCTTATCGTGAATATGTCACACGATCGTGGTCGCACGTATTACCCAATGGCAAGCGCGCTAATCTTGATGACCTCGCACGATTAACCTCGCAGTTTGACATTGTCGGCCTACAGGAAAGCGATCCGGGGAGTTTACGTTCAGGCTTCGACAATCAAGGCAATGTGTTGGCTGAACTCGCAAAGTTTCCATTTCATAGCCATCAAGCCAATCGTCGCATTGGCAATATTGCCAGCAGCGGCAATGCTTTGCTTAGCCGCCTTGAACCGAGTGAAATGCTGGACTATGTCTTGCCCGGACGTTTGGCTGGTCGTGGTGTACTGATTGCAAGTTTTGGCAGCGGCAAACAAAGCTGGCAATTGGCGATTACTCACTTATCACTCGGAGTAAAATCACGGCAGCTGCAATGCAATTTTTTGGCGGATTTATTCGATAATTCACGTCGCTTGGTATTGATGGGCGATTTTAATTGCGAAGCCGACGCTCCCGAAATGCAGGTTTTGTATCGCCGCACACGACTACAAGCGCCACCTGAAAGGATCAGCACATTCCCGAGCTGGGCACCGATGCGATCACTCGATCATATTTTATGTGCTGGTTTCGATGTCAGTGATTATTCGGCTGTTGTTGCCGCCGGTTCTGATCATCTGGCAGTGGCGGCGAGTATTAAAGACCCGATGCAAATTGTCCCGTAGGTCGGGCCTTGGCCCGACGCTGTTAAAAGATTGCGATAGTGTTTATATGGAATTATGACCTAACGCTTTTAAAAGATTACGATGCTACTCGTGTCGGGCCAAGGCCCGACCTACTTATCATCTCAACGCATAACCGAATTGCTGCCTGAATTGTTCGGCAAACTGTTCGTAATCAAAACGCTGGTTTTGCGGGCCGACATTTTCAATTTTCAGCGCGCCCATCAGCGACGCAATGCGTCCAGTGGTCGCCATGTCCATGTCATTCATCCAACCATAAATCAAACCCGCACGATAAGCATCGCCACAACCGGTCGGATCAACGACTCGCATCGCCGTAGCAGCCGGAATTTGCAGCATGCCGCTTTTGGAATGGATTTCCGAACCCTTGGGGCCACGGGTAATCAGGTAGGCCTGAACGCGCTCGGCAATTTGTTTTTCGCTTAAGCCGGTCTTTTCCTGCAACAAGTTGGACTCGTAATCGTTCACGGTGACATAGGTCGCCTGCTCGATCATCTGGGTCAATTCCTTGCCATTGAACAAGGGCATGGCTTGACCTGGGTCGAAAATGAACGGGATATTGCATTCAGCAAACTCGGCCGAATTTTGCAGCATGGCTTCATAGCCATCGGGGCCGACAATACCAAAACCAATATCGGGTACATCACGCACATGGTTTTCATAGGAACGCATCATGGCGCCAGGATGAAAAGCGGTAATTTGATTGTCGTCCAAATCAGTCGTAATAAAAGCTTGTGCCGTGAACAAATCGGCAAGCTCTTTGACGAACTGCAAACTGATGCCGCATTCCTGGAAATGGGCCCGATAAGTAGCAAAATCCTGCCCTACTGTGGCCATCGGGATCGGGTTGCCACCCAGTAGTTTCAGGTTATAAGCGATATTTCCGGCGCAACCGCCGAATTCGCGGCGCATGCGTGGCACCAGAAACGAAACATTCAGGATGTGCACTTTGTCGGGCAGGATGTGATTTTTGAACTGGTCTGGAAACACCATGATGGTGTCAAAAGCGAGCGAACCACAAATCAATGCCGAAGCCATTATGAAATCCTTGAGGGATGGCGCATAGGCCACAAAAACAAACTTGATCAAACATACAACCGAGCGCACATATTAACGCGAGCTGACCGTGATGGCATTAACTATTTATCAGAACTATTTCTCAGAAACAGTGATTATTCCTTGCTCTCAGGGGCCTGTAATTGATACCCTAATAAATCATTTTTCTTATCAAGCGCAGGCTTCAACGATGTTTAAGAAGCTCCGTGGGCTGTTTTCAAACGATCTTTCCATTGATCTCGGCACCGCAAATACACTTATCTACGTTCGTGGCCAAGGCATTGTGCTGAACGAACCCTCCGTCGTGGCAGTCCGTCGTGACCGCACTGGTAGCAATACCATGATCGTTGCCGCCGTAGGCACAGAAGCTAAACAAATGCTGGGTCGTACGCCCGGCAATATCGCCACCATTCGCCCCATGAAAGATGGCGTGATTGCCGATTTCACCTACACCGAAGCGATGCTTAAACACTTTATCCGTAAGGTGCATACTTCGCGTTTTTTGCGCCCGAGTCCGCGCGTATTAATTTGCGTGCCTTGTGGTTCAACACAAGTGGAACGCCGGGCAATTAAAGAATCTGCTGAAGAAGCCGGTGCCCGCGAGGTATATTTGATCGAAGAGCCTATGGCCGCTGCGATTGGTGCGGGTATCCCGGTACATGAAGCGCGTGGCTCGATGGTGATTGACGTCGGCGGTGGCACTTCGGAAATCGCAGTGATCTCGCTGAACGGCATCGTGTATGCACAATCGGTGCGCATTGGTGGCGACCGTTTTGACGAAGCCATTATCAATTACGTCCGTCGTAACCATGGCACGCTGATTGGCGAAACCACTGCCGAGCGAATCAAGATTGAAATCGGTAACGCATTTCCACAAGCCGAAGTTCGCGAGATGGAAGTGTCCGGACGTAATCTGGCCGAAGGCGTGCCTCGCATGATTTCGATCAATACCACGGAAGTTCTCGAGGCCCTGCACGAACCCCTGGCCGGCATTGTCAGCGCGATCAAACAAGCGCTTGAACAAACGCCGCCAGAGTTGTGTGCCGACGTTGCCGTTCGCGGCATTGTACTCACCGGCGGCGGTGCTCTCTTGAAGGATCTGGATAAACTTATTTCCGAAGAAACCGGTTTACATGTCCATGTTGCCGATGACCCGTTAACTTGCGTAGCTCGCGGTGGTGGTCGTGCGCTGGAATTGGTTGACATGCATGGCAACGAATTTTTCTCGCCGGAATAATTCGAACAGCGGTTATTGTCATTTTATAAACTCTTAATGCCGGCGCGTTCATCGCGCCGGTTTTTTTAAATACGCAGAGGCTCGGGATCTATTCGTGGTGTACGCGTCATCATCCTCCAAGCGGTTTAGCGACAGCGCCAGCGAGACGCTACCATTGCTGGCTTACCTGATTTTGGCCAGCGCATTAATGCTGACCGATCACCGAATGAATATTGGCCAGCAAACACGTAAACAATTATCCGTCGTGATTGAACCTGTCTGGTGGCTGGCATCGTTGCCGGCACGTATGTGGTCCGGTGTTGATGACGAACTCGCTACCCGGCAAGCACTGCAAGACAATAACGAAAGACTGGTGCGCGAATTGCAAATCGTGAATGCACGTATGCAACGCATGAGTGCGATCAATGTTGAAAACCAGCGTCTGCGCGACTTGTTGAATGCCAATCGCAACGGCAGCCTGCAAGTTCAAATGGTCAGTATTTTGGATGTTGATTTAAATCCGTATCGACAACGCATTGTGCTGGATTCCGGTTCGCTTCAAGGCGTAAAAATCGGCCAAGCCATCATGGATGCGGGCGGGATTTTAGGTCAGGTAATTGAAGTGACTGGCAACAAGGCCACCGCTCTATTGGTAACTGACGCCGACCATGCCATTCCGGTGCAAGTAGCGCGTTCGGGTTTTCGCAGCATTGCCTTTGGCACCGGCGAACCGAATTCCTTGCTGATCTCCGATATCCCTCAAAGCGCCGATATTCGCATAGGGGATGTATTGGTGACTTCCGGTATGGGTGGCCGTTTTCCAGCCGGTTTTCCGGTAGCGATTGTTGAAAGCCTTAAACCCAATGACACGGGTTTGTTTATGGTCGGCCGTGCCAAGCCTGCTGCACGCCTTGACCGCGGTCTGGAAGTGTTATTGGTAAATGAAATTATCCCCAGCCCACCAATAACAAAGCCTGTGATCGGAACACCCACACCCATTGCAAAACCTGATGCCACGGCTGAAGCCGGAAAAATTAAAACGCCATGATTCGTCAATCCTCTACCGTCATGCGTGCGGCAAGTTTATTGGCAGGCCTGCTATTTCAAATTATTCCGTTGCCCTCTGGCCTAGATTTAGCACGGCCTTATTTGCTGGCATTATTTCTTTGCTACTGGTGTCTGGAGACACCCGAAAAAACCGGTTTAGGCACGGCTTTTATTTATGGCCTGCTAGCGGATTTGTTCAGCAGTGGCTTGCTCGGCGAACAAGCACTGCGGCTGGTTATTTTGGTGTTTCTGGTATCCCGGTTCCGCGCCCGCTTGCGTTTCTTTCCCTTGTGGCAACAAGCCCTGGCAGTATTGGTATTGCTATTGAATGATCGCTTGATCATGAGCTTGCTGCACTGGCTGGTGAATGATCATGCACTGTCCTGGGTCGCCTGGTTATCGCCGGTGCTTGGCATGTTGTTATGGCCATGGCTGTTTGTTGCAATCGACATGTTGCGTTTGCGTGCCCGAGAGAAAAGTTGAGTGATACCCAGCTTACGTCGCCAACGTATCAAGAATAATATTGCCGAGAGCGAGCAATTTCGCCGGCGCTCGTTTATCGGCTTTATCTGTATTGCCATGGCCATGCTCGGATTGGCCTTTGGTTATTTTCGCTTGCAGGTATTACAGCATCAGGAATACCAGTTACGTTCAGATGCCAACCGCATCAAGCCGCGGCCGATTGTGCCAGCTCGAGGCCTAATCTATGACCGCAACGGAAAATTATTGGCAGACAATATTCCCGCCTACCGTATTGAGCTGGTACCCGATCAAATCGAAGATATCGATAAAACGATCGCGGCGATACAGAACATTATTTCGCTGAGCGCGGAAGACCTTGAGGCCTTTCAGCAATCACGCAAAGCTACCGGCCGTTTTCGTCCGGTCGTTTTAAAACTGCGATTGAATGAAGAAGAGCGCGCCAAGCTCGCATTGAACCGTTACCGTCTGCCGAATGTAGAGGTGGTGCCGTATCTCACACGTCGCTACCCCTACGAAAACATGTTCGCCCATGTCATTGGTTATGTTGGCCGAGTCGATGCAAAGGATTTGGAAAAGCTGGGCGACAGTAAATTTACTGCGCTTTCCCATACCGGAAAATCCGGCCTGGAAAAATTCTACGAGCAAGAGCTACGCGGTGAAATTGGTTATGAATCGGTTGAAACCAATGCACAAGGTCGGTCGCTGAAAACCATCGGCATGCAGCAGGCAAGCCCAGGCTATGACATTCAATTAAGTATTGACGCCGATTTACAAAAGGCCACAATTGAAGCCTTCGGTGAATTGCAGGGTGCCGCCGTTGCCGTTGATCCACGTACTGGCGAAGTATTGGCAATGGTAAGTTTGCCGCTGTTCGATCCGAATTTGTTTATCAACGGAATTTCGCACGTCAATTACCGCGCTCTCACCGAAAACATATCACGCCCTTTGTATGACAGGAATTTACAAGGCGGCACCGCGCCCGGTTCTACCATTAAACCTTTTGTCGCTCTGGCCGGATTAGAGTCAGGCTTACGAAAACCCGAAGATAAAATTTTATCGACCGGCGAGTTTTTCCTGCCGGGCGTCTCACGTGGTTTTCGTGACTCACATCATGGTGGTCATGGCTGGGTTGATTTGCAGGAATCGATTGCACAATCGGTCAATACTTATTACTACAAATTAGCCGTTGATCTGGGCATTCAGCGTTTCGATACTTACATGTTGCAATACGGTTTCGGCAAAAAAACCGGCATTGATTTACCGAGTGAAAGTATTGGCATACTGCCCTCGCCGGAATGGAAGCGAAAAAGATTTAATGAAGCTTGGTATCCCGGCGACACGGTCAATGTCGGCATTGGTCAGGGCGCATGGAATGTGACGCCATTACAATTGGCGCAGGCTACTGCCGCCATCGCGAACAACGGCGAACAGCATAAATTGCATTTACTAAAGGCGAAGCGTAAGGGTTTCCAAACGCAATGGCTTCCCGAGGCCTTGGTAGCAGGACAATCAATAGCAAAAGATCCTGCCCATATTGCCGCTATAAAAAGTGGCATGTGGGGCACTGTGAATGGCTCGCGTGGCACAGCGCGAGCCATTGCCGTTGGTGCGGAATATTTAATCGCAGGAAAAACGGGGACCGCACAAAAAGTCAGCCGAAAGGGAAATGTCAGTTTGAATCCAAACCAGTTGCCCATGAATCAACGTCATCAAGCTTTGTTCATAGGCTACGCGCCCGCCGATAATCCGCGCATAGCGATCGCCGTAATGGTGGAGCACGGCGGCTTTGGTTCCTCTACCGCAGCACCCATCGCAAGAAAAATGATGGATGCCTGGCTGCTTCCAAAAACAATAGCTCCAATAAAAACCGAACCAGTAGTAAGCATTACAGCGCCAGCTCAACTAACGAGTGCAACGCCATGATGCGCTGGCTGCAAGCCTGGGTTTCCGATTGGCTCGATTGCATCGACGTTCCATTGTTCATTGGCTTGCTGTTAATTTTATCCACCAGTCTTGTCGTGCTTTCCAGTGCGGGTGCTTCGGAAGGCGAGCATTTCGTGCTCGCGCAAGGCGCACGATTTGTTGCGGGCATTGTCGCCATGTTAGTCATCGCACGCATTCAACCCAATCGCCTGCGATCATGGACGCCGATAATTTTTGCACTCACCCTTGCTTTGATGCCAGTGGTATTCGCCGTTGGCTCGGGCCGGAGTGCGCGCTTATGGATCAACCTTGGCTTTTTCTATTTGCAGCCGGGCGAATTATTGAAACTCAGCGTACCCATGATGGTGGCCTGGTATTTGCATCGCGTAGTGTTGCCTCCAACGTGGGCAACTCTGGCAATTTGCGGATTGATTATCAGCGTACCTGCGGCGCTTATCATCAGGCAGCCCGATCTGGGTACCGGACTGCTAGTAGGTGCCTCCGGAATTTTCGCCTTATATTTGGCAGGAATGCATTGGTGGCGAATTGGCTTGTTCGCCGGCGCTGGACTGGCATCGCTGCCGGTGGCATGGCTGTTTTTACGCGAGTATCAAAAAAATAGAATTCTTACTTTTCTAAATCCTGAAAATGACCAGCTCGGCACTGGCTGGAATATTATTCAATCGAAAATCGCGATTGGTTCCGGCGGCTGGTTTGGTAAAGGCTGGGGCAATAGTACGCAGGCAAAACTTGATTATCTGCCCGAGCACACGACGGATTTTTTATTTTCGGTGTTGTCGGAAGAATGGGGATGGGTAGGCGTGATTTTTGTTTTCAGTTTGTATGTTTTCGTGATTGGCCGATGCCTATGGATAGCTTCGAATGCACGTGATGGTTATTCACGTATTTTAGTCGGTGCATTGGCAATGACATTCTCAGTCTATGTATTGGTCAATGGCGGCATGGTCGTCGGGCTATTGCCGGTGGTTGGAGTCCCCATGCCCCTGCTTAGCTATGGCGGCACTTCAGCGGTTTCACTGCTGGCGGGCTTTGGTATCGTCATGTCCGTCAAGGCCCATCGAAAATTCATGGGCGCCTAACATTCGCAAAACCTTAAGCCTTCTCGTGTTAAATTAAATAAAATATCAGGATATAAACCATGCGTATCGTATTAATAACTGCTTCAATTTGCTTCCTGGCCGGCTGTGTCAGCGACATAAAAAAGAATGAAGCACCCCAAACGGTCGCCAGTCCTGCAGCAATTACTACACCGCCTCCTGTGGCTACGGCCGCTGCAATCCCTACAGTCGTAGCACCTCCACTTAAACCCGAAGAAAAAATTGAATTATTCATTGCCAACACTTCAAAGAAATTCAAAATTCCCGAAGCTGAAATCCGCGCAACGCTTGCGCAGGCGCAATATCGTCAAAGTATTATTGATGCCATTACCCGGCCTGCTGAAGCCAAGCCCTGGAAAAACTACCGTCCGATTTTCATCACCGATGCCCGCATCAATGGTGGCCGAAAATTCATGGCCGAGCATCGCGTTGAACTTCAGCGGGTTCAAGAGCGCACCGGCGTACCGGCCGAAATTATCGTGGCCATTATTGGCGTAGAAACAAGTTACGGCGGCAATATGGGCAGTTTCAAAGTGCTCGATGCACTTTATACGCTGGCTTTTTATTACCCAAAACGCGAAGTATTTTTCACTAGCGAACTGGCGCATTTATTTGAACTGAGTAAAGTTGAAAAATTTGATATTCTGCAACTTAAAGGCAGCTACGCGGGCGCTATGGGCTGGGGTCAGTTCATGCCATCGAGTTATCTTAATTATGCGAAAGATGGCGACAACGACGGGCGTCGTAATTTATTTCTGAATCTTGACGATGTTTTTTCATCGATTGCCAATTATTTTGTGGGCCATGGCTGGCGTAAGGGCGAACAAGTCTTCGTTCGTGCCAGCATGGACGCCAACGCATTGCCATTTGTTCCGGCGACGATGGAAGCAAAGCTCAGCCTTGCCGAGCTTGCTGAAAAAGGCTACCGCCCAATATCCAATGTTCCAAATTTACCTGCCACCTTATTAACACTCGATGGTGCCGAAGGCGTGGAACACTGGATCGGTTTCAATAATTTTTACGTGATCACCCGCTACAATCGATCACCGCTATACGCAATGTCGGTCTATCAATTAGCTCAAGCCATCGCGGCGCCATCTTCAGACATTTCCGCTGCAAAATGAAATGCTCTGTGATTGCGGTGTTGCTATCACTGTCATTAGTGGCTTGCGCCAGCAAGCCTGAGCGAAAGTCAAACCAGGGTGCCACTCAGGCAACTCGACATAGCCCTTTGCCGTCATCGCCGTCAGCTCAAAACGACGACAATACTCCCCGGCAAAATAATCATGTTGAAAAACTCGATCCGTGTGCGCCGATCTATGAACATGATGAAAGGCATTACACGGCAGGTGGCTTGTACGCACCTCAGCTTTCTGACAGTGCTCCCGCCAGTGCAATTGATACCAGCAAGCTAACCGAACCTACACCGAGGTCTGATGCTCTGGCTCGTTATGGCAATAAATCGCCCTACACTGTTTTAGGTAAGTCCTATTCAGTGCTCGATAGATCGGATGATTACGATCAACGTGGTATCGCATCATGGTATGGCCAAAAATTTAACGGCCGAAAAACATCTAGCGGCGAAATTTATTCGATTTGCGAATTTACCGCTGCCCATAAAACATTGCCATTACCCAGCTATGTTCGGGTCACCAACAGCAAGAATGGGAAAAGTGTTGTGGTGCGAGTCAACGACCGCGGCCCGTTTCATGAAGGCCGCATTATTGATTTAAGTTTTGTGGCTGCCACTCGCATAGGGCTCGACAAAACCGGCACTGCGCTGGTGCGTGTCGAGCTTCTTGCAGGTGATGGCTCTAGTAGGCGCGATTCTAGTCAGCGCGACCTGGATGACAGGCCCGTCCGATATACCGAAAACAATGATGCCGAAGTCTCTTTGCAATTCGGCAGTTTTGCCAACAAAGACAATGCCAAGCAATTACAGGACCGACTGCAAGCGGTCAGCATTAATAATGTCGAACTTGAAAAAGCCGATGTGAACGAACAATCGGTTTGGCGGGTTCAAGTACACGGCTTGAAAAATGAACAATTAAGCGACATTTTTGAAAAAGTTCGACAATTAGGCTTATCCAGACCGAAAGTTGTCAGCCAAAAGCCTTAGAATTAACACATTGAAATCATTTGAATTTGCGGGAGTATTTATGCGTCTGTCACACCTGTTTTTAGCGGCGATATGTACCGCTTCCGTCGGCTTGGCCATTGCCCAAACGCCAACTGCCGCCCTACCAACCCCCGGTCCAACGACAGCCGTACCGCCCATGCCGCCAGCCCCTGCTCCGCAAGGCGCAAAAGCCTGGCTGCTGATGGACTCCGCCACCGGACAAATTCTGGCAGGCGAAAATATTGACGCCCCTGCAGACCCGGCCAGCATCACCAAAGTGATGACTAGTTATGTGGTTGCAGCCGAAATGAAAAACGGGAAAGTTAAATCTACCGACTTGGTTACCATTTCTGAAAATGCATGGCGCAGTGGCGGTGGCGGTACTGATGGCTCGACTAGTTTTCTGCCGCTGAACGGCCAGGTAAATTTATTGGAACTTGAAAAGGGCATGGTAATTCAATCAGGAAATGATGCCGCGATTGCCTTGGCAGAACACGTTGGCGGCAGTGAAACGGCCTTTGTCTCGCTGATGAACAGCTATGCACAACGTATCGGAATGAAAAACACGCGCTTCATGAATCCACATGGCTTGACAGTGGAAGGCCATGTTTCAACGGCACTCGATTTAGCCTTGATGGGACGTGCGATGGCTCGCGACTTTCCAGAAGCTTACGCTTACAACAAGATGAAAGAATTTACCGTCAATGGTATTACCCAGCACAATCGCAATGGTTTGCTCTGGAAAGACCCCACAGTTGACGGCATCAAAACTGGTCACACCTCAAAAGCAGGCTATTGTCTGCTGGCATCTGCTCAGCGTGACAATCAACGATTAATTTCTGTCGTCATGGGTATCGACAGTAAATCACAGGTCGAAGGTTTTCGTCTTCGCGAAATGGGTAATCTGAATTTATTGAATTGGGGTTTTCGTTTCTTTGAAAATCATACCCTTTACGCTGCTAATGCAAAAATTGCCGAGCCAAAAGTATGGAAAGGCAAAGCCGAACTCGTTAGCCTGGGGGTTGCCGAAGCTATGCAAATCAATGTGCCCCGTGGTCGCTATCAGGATTTGAAACCGAGCATGGATTTGCCGAAGTTCGTGATTGCACCACTGAAAAAAGGCCAGAAAGTCGGCACGGTTCGCGTTAGTCTCGACGGCAAAGTTATTGCCGAACGTGATTTGGTCGCATTAAATGATGTGGAAGAAGCCGGCTTCTTCGGTCGTTTGTGGGATGAGTTCTGGATGTGGTGGGAGTCTTAAGTTATTTCAACGCGATAGCCAATAGACAAACTGAAAGATCTATATTCAATGAAAAGTCAAATTGCCCACTATCAATTGGTTTCCGAGCTGGGCCGTGGCGGCATGGGTATTGTGTACAAAGCTTACGAGCCGGCACTTGAACGCTATGTCGCCATTAAGGAATTATCTCCTGCCCTGTCACACGATCCCGATCTCGTGCAGCGCTTCGTTCGCGAAGCGCGTGCAATGGCAGCATTGAATGACCCGCATATCATTCA
>Ga0209181_10000684_pt1 | contig 62553 bp, 43 predicted proteins | sample MAT05_FD_187208 | JGI IMG/M metagenome (GOLD analysis project Ga0209181, IMG submission 187208) | Freshwater microbial communities from Lake Fryxell liftoff mats and glacier meltwater in Antarctica - MAT-05 (SPAdes) (version 2) | ecosystem: Environmental > Aquatic > Freshwater > Ice > Liftoff...
CACCCGCCTTGAGATCCACAGTCTTTGAAGCGCCCTTTTCCACGCTCATGTTCATCCCATCAAAGCTCACCGTGATCTCCTCGGCCCCACCCTTGTAGACGTATTCCGCGACGCCGGTTTCCTTCGCAAGCTCCGTCACACCATCGCTCTTGAACCACGTCGGCGGATCGCCACGCCCCGGCATCCCGCCTCGATCAAACCGCAGCCGGGCACTCTCGCCGCTCTTGATCTCCCCGGCCACGAACACCTCACCGCTGCCGCTCACCCGCCCCGCGAACGTCGTTTTCGCCCCGCCCTCCGGGCTCACCAGCACGATCGAAACACGCAACGGATCGCTCGGCACATACACCTTGAGCCCAGGCCCAACCGTCAGTGTCGCCACCGGCGCCGCCACCGGCTCGGCCTTCTTCTCGCACCCGATCGGCGAGCCAACCAACCCGCCAACTGTCAACGCCAACACCGCCAGAACGCGGCCCTCATTTCTTCTCACCATCGTGCGGTTCAGCATGTACGTACTTATACCCGAAGACCCTGAACATTGCTCGCCGAGGACCAGCCCACCCTCAGGCTCTCGCACGCGCACGATATCAAAGCAGATTTCCTCCAGAGTCGCCCACGTTTCCAGTACAATCACGACACGAAAGTTCGCGGCTTATCGAGGGTGAGTGCTTCCAAAAATCGGCCTACCTCGACGATCGCTCGGCGAGGTAGGCCGTGTGAGGAGAGAGAGCTGTTTTCTGGGTCTGGCAGGGTTTCTCAGGACAGGATTTCTCGGAACAAGGTTCCCCAGATCAAGGTTCCCCCAAATCAAGGATGTCCGCATCAATAAAGTCAGTCGCCCGACGTTCCTCGCGACGAACCGACCCAGCAGCCATTGACGCGAGCGTCAAGGCAGCCACCGAGAAACCCTCAAACCACGTCTTTAGAAAGCGATTGTTCGCGACGATGCTCACGGTTAATCTAGATAATCTGTAGAATTCCCATTCTCGCAAGCTTTCCCTGCGTCTTTCTGGTGGCTATACCGCGTATCGGTCTACAGCCCTCCTGAAGAGCACCCGGTCGGGCTCCGAACACCAACCTTCAAGGATCCATGCTCCAAGACCCCGCCCATCTCCCGCAGAACCCCGGCTCCGACGAAGCCGTTCTCGTCGCCCAAGCAATCGAAGGCTCCGAACCGGCTCTCACCGCTCTTCTCGAGCGCTTCGGCCCGCAGGTCCGTCATCGATTGATCGGCAAGGTCGCCGCGACGTGGCAGAGCGTGCTTGAACTCGACGACGTCTTGCAGGTCACATACATCGAGGCCTTCCTCCAGATCGAGAAGTTCAAGCCCAAGGGCAACGGCGCGTTCCTCGCCTGGCTCACCCAAGCCGCCGAGAACAACCTCCGCGACGCCATCCGAGGGCTCGAGCGAGCCAAGCGCCCCAACCCCAAAAATCAGGTCAACACCAGCACATCCGAAGATTCCTACACCGCCCTCGTCGAGATCCTCGGCGTCACCAACACCACCCCCAGCGTCCAAGCCAGCAAGGGAGAGCTCAAAGCCATCCTCGATCAAGTCCTCTGCGAGCTTCCGCCAGACTACGAACAGGTCATCCGCATCATGGACCTCAACGGGCGGTCCGTCGCCGAGGCCGCCGCCGAGATCGGGCGTTCCTGCGGCGCGATCCACATGCTCCGGGCCCGGGCTCACGAGCGACTGAAATCTCTTCTAGGAACCCCGTCACGCTTCTTCAGTTCTCCCGGTTAACCACACGGCGCTCAAAGTAGCGGACAAAGCCGAGCTATTTTGCGTGCTGTTTCAACAGATTTGTCGCTTGAAGAAGGAAGTGGAAGGTTGCCCGGCTCGAAGCTTCGCGCCAGCGACCATCGTGGGAGTGTTCCGGTGAGCCCGAACTTTGAGACATTCGACTCCGACCCCAAAGGGCCGGGACGAGACGCCCAGCCGGTCTCCGGCGTTCCGGGTTTTCCTGCGAGTTTTTCTATGCCTTCCCCCACGAGCTTTCCTTCGAACCACCCAGCCGTTCCCGACCAGAACTCCTTATCCAGCCGAGCCTCACAACCGCAATCGCGCCCGGGCGATGTCGCCGTCGCCAGCAGCGTCGGCGGTTCCGCACTCCCGATTTCCTCACTTCTCAATTCCTCCCTCCCAAGCTCCACGGCCGGCAGCTCCGCTCCTCGTTCGGACAGCGACCTTGTCCGCCGCGCCCGCGAACAAGCCCGAGGACGTGGCAACCGCGGCAAGGCCGCCGCCCAGCTCCCCCCGGACGCCTTCCCGGGTTATCAGATCATCCGTGAGATCCACCGCGGCGGCCAAGGCGTCGTCTACCAAGCGGTACACCTCTCGACCAAGCGCAAGGTCGCGGTCAAGGTCATGCGCGAAGGCCCGCTCAGCGGCCCCAAGGAAATAGTCCGCTTCGAACGCGAGATCGAGATCCTCAGCGCCCTCAGTCATCCCAACATCGTCTCCATCCACGACAGCGGGCACACCCACGTCGCCGGGCCGGGTGGTGCTGCGGGTGGTAGTGCGGGCGGTGGTCCGGGTAGTGGGCTCCCGTTCTTCGTGATGGACTACGTCTCGGGCACCTCGCTCTCCTCGTGGACCCAAGACGCCATCCGTCCCATCGACGAGGTGCTCGTCCTGTTCGCAAAGATCTGCGAGGCCGTCAACGCCGCCCACCTCCGCGGCGTCATCCACCGCGACCTCAAGCCCGGCAATATCCGCGTCGACGCCAACAACGAGCCCCACATCCTCGACTTCGGGCTCGCCAAGTCCTCGCTGCACGAACACCTCGGCCAAGGCGCGCACGCCGCCATGACGCGCACCGGGCAGTTCCTCGGCTCGCTCCAGTGGGCCAGCCCCGAGCAGGCCGAAGGGAATCTTTCCGCCATCGACGTGCGCACGGACGTGTACTCCCTAGGCGTGATCCTCTACGAGATGCTCACGGGCGAGTTCCCCTACCCGGTCAACGGCACCAACCGCGAGACCCTCGAGAACATCGTCAAGGCCACGCCCACCCGCCCCAGCTCCATCGGCACGCGCAGCAACGGAAAGATCAACAACGAAGTCGAGACCATCATCCTCAAATGTCTCAGCAAAGAGCGCGAACGCCGCTACCAGAACGCGGGCGACGTGGCCCGCGATATCCGCCACTACCTCGCTGGCGAACCGATCGAAGCCAAACGCGACAGCGGCTGGTACGTGCTCCGCAAAAAACTTCGCCGCCACCGCGTCCCCGCGGCCCTGGCCGGGGTGCTGTCGCTGACGGTGCTGGTGTCGGCGGTGCTGACCACGATCCTGTGGCGGTCGGCCGACGTGAACCTCGGCAAATCGCGTGTCGCGGAGGCCGCGGCCGTCGCCAACGCCGCGATCGCTCGCGGCTCCGAGGCCGCCGCGATCCGCGAAAAACAACGCGCCCAGCGCTCGCAGGACTTCCTCGCGGGCATGTTCAACCTGCTCGACCCCGACGTGGCCCGGGCGAGCAACACCACGATCGTGGCCGACATGCTGCGCGACGCCGGGTCCGTGATCGACCGCGAACTGCGCGATGATCTCGATGTCGCCGCGGCCATGCGTGACACCGTGGGCATGGCGTTCTTCAAGATCGGCAGGTACGCGCTCGCGAACGATCACCTCACGCGCGCGCTCGAATGGCGCCGCGCCAACCTCCCCGCCAACGATCTGGCGATCGCGCAAAGCCTGCTGCATCACGCTCAGGTTCTCAACGAACTCAAGCGCCCCGAAGACCTCGCCGCCGCACGCCGCGAGGCCGCCGAGGCGCTGGGGATCTTTCAAGCCATCGCGGGCTCGCGCTCAGAGTCGGCCGCGGCGTGCTTCGCCGAGCTGGCGTACAACTGGAAACAAGAGCGTCAGTTCGAGCAGGCCGAAGCGCAGTACAAGGCCGCGCTCAACATCCGTTCCGAGATCGCCAACACGCTGGGCGGCACCAAGGACCTTGAAGCCACCTCGAAAGTCGCCGAGACGCTCGCCAGCATGGGCGAGATGTACCGCGACCAGCGCAAGTTCGACCTCGCGATCGACGCCCTGGAACGCTCGCTCGCGCTGCGGATCCTCCACGCCAAGGACCGTCCGACCGCGGTCGCCACCGCCAAGCAGAGCCTTGCCGCGTTCCTTTCCGACCGAGGCCGAACGCCTCAGGCACGCCCCGACGATCTCGCTCGCGCTGGCACACTCTTCCAAGACGCCATCGACATCCTCACGCCGATCGTGGACGATCGCCACCCGTTTCTCAGCGCCACCCGCAACAAGCTGGGCGTGTATCTCAATCAACAGAACGAACCCGCCAAGGCCGAGCGGGTCCTGCTCGAATCACTCTCCGCTCGTCTCACGATGCTGGGCGAGCACCACACGTACGTGGCCGCGACCCGCATGAACCTGGCCCGGGCGTACCGAGGGCAGGGCAAGTTTAACGAGGCTCTCGCGCTGCTCTCGACCACCATCGCGTCGCTCGATCGTCAGGACACGAACTACCCCGTGGCCCAGTGCAAGTGGGTCGAGACCGCCAGCGCCGCCGCTCGCGATCACGCGAGCCACGGGCGGCAGCCCGAGGCCGTTCAACTGACCGGCAAGGCTCGCGAGCTTTTCCTCACGGCGCTGGCGGGCAACCCCAAGCCTGATCAGTTCCACGTCGGCCGCGCGGTCGATGAGCTGGTCTTGGCTCTTCGTCAGACCAACCAGACCGACCAAGCCGAAGCCACGCTCGCGCTAGACTATCAGAGCTTCCGCCAATCGCAGGGTGCCGAAGGCACGCAGACCAAGGCCGCCGCCAGCCGTCTCGCGGCGTTCTACCAGGCTGTCGGCAACGCCGAGCGGCAAGCAATCTACGACCGCGCCGCCAAATAACCGATCACCCTGAGTCGGGTTAGCCCCATCAAATTCCAAACAAATTGGTTTTCGAAGGCGCAAACGATCCGCGTGAAAGCGCTCTCATTTCCAGAACCGCCTGTGGAATCAGGACGTATGGAATATCGGAAACGCCTCTCGTCCTTGACCCTCTTCTCTTCTCCGGTGTACCGCTCCGAACCATGGGGCGGTACACTGTGTTTATGGGCACCTCAAATCGAGATCACGGGCCAGGGCGGGGTACTTCAGTCTCGGTCGGTAACGCGCAGGTCACCCTTCTATTGACCGAATCTGTTGCAGATAAATCCTCGATACCTCGGCGTGGCTTCCAGCATCTGATGTTCTCGGCCGTCCTTCTGATTGGGGCTGCGGCGGCGTTGACAACCACCGGTTGTTACAGGCCGCTGCTCTCCCCCGACGAGGAACGCAGTCAGTACGATCGCTACGACGCCATCCGTGCCCAGCGCGCGCCAGCGTTCATCGAGGACGAGTTCGGGCGTCGTCGTCCCAATCTGCGCGGCCGGCTGCTCGAACGACAGTAAATCACAGGCTCATTTTCATGCGCACGCACTCGGGTGAATCGTGTGATCCGCACACGAAAAATCGCCCTGTTTGCCCGGGCGATACACACCGATCGCCGGGCGTGCGATCTCTCTGGTTGCGCTGAAATCGCACGCTCTTTCAATGCCGCGATGGTCTTGTGTCGATTACACTTCTAATCTATGCTCGGAACTCCGGCCGCAGGAAGCGCGCCGCGAACCCGCCCAGAGAGTTTGGCCCGGGACTTGGGCAAGGATCGCCGATGAAACGGAAGTCAGTTCAAGGATCTCACAAACGCAAGCTCATGAAGCGCACGCCCGTGGTCTGGGCCGCTCTGCTGGGCGCGATGACCACCGTGGGTGGCGCGCTGTTCGCGCTGGACGGAAAGTCCGCCACTCGGATCGACGGTCTGGCGTTGCCGACGCTCATTTCCGCGTCAGGTTTCTCGTCCATCGACACCATCTTTCGCACTCGCGCTACCCTGGATACCAAGCGTTGGCGCTCGATCGTGATCCATCACTCCGGCTCGATGCGCGGCACGCCCGCGTCGCTGGAAGCTCAAGCGAAATCAACCGGCCTCAAGGGGCTGGGCACGCACTTTGTCATCGGCAACGGCCAAGGCATGGACGACGGCGAGATCCACGTCGGCTACCGCTGGCTCGATCAAGCTCCCGGTGCGCACAGCGCTGGCAAGGACGCCGACTGGTACAACCTGCACTCTATCGGCATCTGCCTGGTTGGCAACGGTGATCGGCGCGAGTTCACGCCCGCCCAGATCGACCGCCTCGGGCAGCTCGTCCGGGCCCTGTGCCGAGAGTTTGACATCCTCGAAGAACGCGTCGTGCTGCACAGCCAGGTCGCGCCCATGTCCGACCCCGGCCTGCTCTTCCCGGCGGCGTCGTTTCGCGAGCAACTTCCTCGCAAGCGGTGAGTGCCGGGCTCGAGCTTGGACGTGAAATCTTGATAAACCTAAGAAAGACTCCGGCGAACTATTCGCTGGTTATCCGGTCGTCGCGGGACTGTGCGGGCTCGGGCAGATTTCAGTTACAATCTCTCACGCCTTGAGATTGCAACACATTCTGTCTTGAGAACGTTGAACTTTGCGGTTCGGGCGGAGATACTGCTCGACCCGAGATTGCGTTGCCAGCCCCTAAGAGGCTGTTTTAGAACCAAGGAGTAGCAGGCGTACAGACGGGTTGAAAAACCACCCCACTAGAACTTTGAGGGTTCTGAAACAGACTCTAAGGACGGATTTCGGGAGCGTAGCGGGGATACGCTTGTGTCCGTCCGTCCGTATCGGTCAAGAACCGCGATTCTTGCCCGAACCTTGCAAGGAACTTGGTCCAGAGGCGGGCGGACCCGGTTCGCAAGACGGGAACGGGTTCGACTCCGAACCTGTGAGTTCGCGGCAGGTTTGAGAGGTGGGAATGATTGTCGGTCGGCGCGGGCTGGCCAAGGTTGAGCCATGGGTTAGGGCTTTGGATGACCGCAGCCCGAACGCCGTGGTGCGTTGGGTTTGCCAGCAACAGGATGACCAGCGACGTGGCAGAGTTCAAGGCGGGCGACATCATTGAAGGCTACCGCGTCCTGTCCGAACTGGGCCGTGGCGCCGCGTCCATTATCTATCTGGTCCAGGAACCCAAATCCAAGCAACTGTGGGCGATCAAGCACGTCGAGAAGCACACCGACAAGGACGCACGCTTCCTCGAGCAGGCCGAGATGGAGTGCAAGATCGCGCAGCAGCTGAACCACGAGGCGATCCGCAAAATCACCAAGGTCATCAAGAAGACCAAGAACCTGGTGCAGGTTAAAGAGCTGTACCTCGTCATGGAGTTTGTCGACGGACAGAGCATCGACATCAAACCGCCCAAGACGCTCGAAGTTGCCGTTGACGTGTTCTATCAGACCGCGATGGCGATGGCGCACATGCACGGCAAGGGTTTCGTCCACGCCGACATGAAGCCCAACAACGTGGTGGTGGACAACGAGTGGAAGGTCAAGCTGATCGATCTGGGCCAGTCGTGCCCGATCAACACGGTCAAGCCGCGCATCCAAGGCACGCCCGACTTCATCGCCCCCGAGCAGGTGCATCGCCGCCCGATCACGGCCAAGACGGATATTTACAACTTAGGCGCGATGATGTACTTCGTGCTGACCAAGACGAAAGTCCCCACCGCGCTGGCTCGAGGCGATTCGCTGATGGGCTCGCTCGACGATGCGTTCGTCGAGAAGCCAAAGCCGGTGCACGAGGTCAATAAGAACATCCCCATGAAGCTCAGCGAGCTGGTCATGCAGTGCGTCGAGATTGACGCAGACAAGAGGCCAGCGGACATGCGCACCGTTGCCGACCGGCTCAACCTGATCCACGGAATCCTGCGAGCCGAGATCACGAAACGGTCCAATGGTTCTTCCAAGAACGGGTTCAACGCGACCGATTCGTCGGCGGATTGAGGCCGGGGCACGAAGTTTTATCTCTCGTTGTGACCTTGTTTCTGCGAACCTCACGCGTAAGCACGAGATCTTGCCAACCAATTCCCACGCTCGCGCGCGAGGTTCGTTGTCAAGCTCGCTCCGCTCACACCCTGAAGATCGAACCGAGTTTCTTCCCGAGCAGCGCGGATGCGCCGACCAGCGTGACGGTGAGCAGGGCCATACCCCACACGCCCAGCGCGCTGGCGATGTACTGGCCATCCCCCAGGCGTTCGGTGAACGAGAAGATCGCTTTGGTGATCGGGTAGTTTTTGGACTGCTGGGCGAGGATGAGCGAGTCGCTGACTTCGAGCATGGAAAAGCTGAAGACGAGCAGCCCACCAGCGATGAGGTTGGCGAGGATGAGCGGGACGATGATCCTGCGCACGGCCGTGAAGCGCGACGCGCCGAGATTCACGGCCGCTTCTTCGAGCTCGCCCGAGGTTTGCTCGAGCCCCGCGACGGTGGAGCGCACGATATACGGCAAGCGGCGCACGCTGTAGGCCATGACCAGGAACGGCACAGGGTTGGGGTCCGCGCCGATCACCGACGCGAAGCCGTATAAAGGATCGCCCTTGGCGAAAGGCCAGCGCATTGACATCGCCACGTATCCGAAGGCCATGACCAGCCCGGGCACGGCCAGGGGCAGCATGCACAGCGCGTCGAGCAGCCCGCGACCTCGGATGGTCGTGCGCACGATGAGGTACCCGATCAGCACGCCCAGCACGATGTCGATGACCATGGCGATGGTCGCGAGCTGCAGGCTGTTGACGATCGCGCCGAAGGAATCCGAGGAGGTCATGGCCTGGTTGTAGTGCGCGGTGGTGAAGGCCGTGGGCAGCACGGTCTTGTACCACTGCCCCGGCGCGGTCAGGCTGGTGAAGATCACGCCAAGATGAGGCAGGATGGCGACGAGCGTGACGAGCGTGAACGCGCCGGTGGCGATCCACTTGCGAGGACCTTGGATGATCTTCTCGCCGCCCGCGCGAGAGGCCTTGGAGTACATCGCGTAGGCCTTGCCGCCGAAGACGCTTCGGCCGAGCACATAAATAAGGATGGCCGAGCCGAGGAGGACGACAGTGAGGGCGTAGGGCTGAGCAGAGTTTTCGACTTCTTTGAGCCCGTAAAAGATTTGCACGGGCGCGACGTTGTAGAAATCGAACATCAGCGGCGTGCCCAGCTCGGTGAAGCTCCAGATGAAGACGATCGTTGCGCCAGCGAAGATCCCGGGGCGGACCAGCGGCAGGGTGATACGAAAGAAGCGCCGCCGCCACGATGCGCCGAGGTTCTCTGCGGCCTCGTCAAGCGCGGGGTCGAGGTTGGCGAGAGCAGCCGTGGCGTTCAAATAAATGATGGGGTAGAGCGAGAGTGCTTGGAGCCCGACGACCCCCCAGAACTTGGCTTGGCCGAGGATGTCCCACTCGACCCCCAGGAGCGCGTTGAGTGAGCCCTGCCGGCCGAGGATGGCACGGACGCCGATCGCGCCGACGAAAGGCGGGATGATCATGGGGACAAGGATCGCGGCGTTGAAGATTTTTTTGCCCGGGAAGGTGTACCCGGCGGAGAGGACGGCCAGCGGGACCGCGATCAAGATGGTGACCACGGTGGTGGTGGCGGCGAGGGTGAGAGAGTTCCAGAGACAGTTGCGGAGAGTGGGGTCTTTGAAGACCATCGCGACGTGGCGGCCGGTCCAGCCAGTTCCGGAGACGATGTTGTCCGCGAACCCGCCGCGGACGGTAAGGAAGATGGGATAGAGGAGCGTGACGGCGAGGAGCGCGACGACGCCGATGAGCAGGCCGTAGTGCCACGCGAGGCGGACGAGTCGGGCTTGGGTCGAGCCGTTCATGGTGGGCAGTGTATGACGAGGTAGTCTCGTCTGCTCAGCAGTTCGTCATCGGATGTTCGTGATCAGAAGGTCGTCATCAGCAGGTCGCCTTGAGCGCTTCGGGCCCGAGGGTCTGAATGGTGAGCCTGCCGATCTTGCGTCGAGAGAGGTAGGCGTTGACGCGGTCGAGGGTGACGCCGTCAACCTCGCGAGCAAGTTCTTCGAGGCTGCGTGGGCGGCCGAAGCGGAACTGGTCGGCGGCGAGCGAGGCGGCGCGAGCCGTGGTGGATTCTCCGCTGAAGACCAGGCGGCTTTTCATGCCGACGACGGCGCGGTTGAACTCGTCGGGGCTGATCGCGCCAGCGGGGGTGTTGATGCGTTCCATCTCGGCCAAGAGCACGTCGAGAGATTCTTGCGCCCGCTCGGGGGTGGTGCCGACATAGCCGGTGACGGACCCGTAGTCGCGGTCGCCGCGGTATCCAGCGCTGACGGAGTAGCAGAGAGCGCGTTTCTCGCGAACCTCTGTAAAGAGGCGGCCTGACATGCCGCCTGAGAGGACCGAGAGGACGATCTTTTCGAGCAGGCTGTCGGGGTGAACCTCGGAGGGTGCATCTTGAACGACGACGATCTGGACCTGGTTGGTCTGATCGACCTCGTGAGCGTAGCCGCGCGAGGCGTGAGTGCCGATGGAAGGCTCGGGAGTGTTGCCGGTCCATCCCTTGAGCGTGCTGTTGAGGACATCGAGCAATGCGGGGGTGTTGACGGCGCCAGCGACGGCGAAGATCGATCGGCCCGGGACGGCGAGTTGTGACCAGGTGGACGCGAGGTCGTCGCGAGTGAGCGCGGTGAGCCCGGGCTCGGTGCCCATGCCCGAGCGGTTGATGGGCGTGGGAAGATGGCGAAGGCGTGCGCCCAACATGCAGCGCTCGGTCGGGTCGTCCTTGAGCGAGTCGAGCGATTGCAGCGCGAGGTCGCGTGCCGGTTCGATCGAGTCGGCGTCGAAGCGCGGGCTGCGCACCATGTCGACGATCAGCGGAAGAGTCTCGACAAGGCGCTCTCCGAGCAAAGTCGCGCTGATTTTGAAAAAAAATATTCCGGGCTCTGCGGAGCGCCCTGCGCCGAGTCTGTCCATCGCGTCGGCCCAGGCGCGCGAGTCACGATCGCCCGCGCCGCGCATAAGGATCTCACCCCACATCGCGCCCATGCCTTGGCGGTCCTCGGGCTCGGTGGCGATGCCAGCGGGGATCATCCACGTGAGCGCGGCGGAGCGCACGCCGTCGATGTGCTCGATGAGCAGCGGCGTGCCGCAGTCGAGCGTTCGAGTCTCTTGGCGTGCCATGCAAATTCCTTTCGGGGCTTGAAATACAGTGGAAAAACGAAGGTCGCGATTTCGGTCGTGAGCGCGAGCGCAGCGTTGGCCGAGCGCGCGAGGGCTCCAGAGTCTATCGCCTCCGCGCGCTCGACGGCGCGAAGTGGTTGGTTGATGTTGAGCGCGTGATCGGTGGTGCGTGCGCGAGCCGAGCGCGAGTGTGACGGCGCGCGCTGCGCTCGCGCGCGACGTGCGTGTGAGCGCGCGCTGCGAGCGCGCGAACGAAGATGTGCGCGACAGGTTGTCCACAATTCTGAAAATTTTGCGCGCTGTCTTGACGTGAAGACTCAAGAAAGATGTGGTATGTTCCCGATAACACTTGCATGTCGGTGAGCTCACGCCTCGGCGGCGCGCAGCACAACACACCGACGAAGACTCTGTTCAGGAGATGATCATGGCGAAGAAAGTAGCGAAGAAGGCCAAGAAGAAGACCGCGAAGAAGGCCAAGAAGAAGACCGCCCGCAAGTAAGCGGCCCCCCTCTCAGGAGGGAGGGATCGGTGGCGGGCCGACGAAGATCTTCTCGACCCGCCAGCCCGGAACACTTCTCACCGGGCGGATCCCACAAGAATCACAATTCGAAATCTTGCGATCACGGGGCCGAGAGATCGGCCCCGTGTTCATTTTTGCCTCCGGCCGGTCAGGGAGTGACGCACTCCACGGCGTGCGAGAGGGCAATACTTCACCGTGCATCCTGACCAGAGGCCCGACCGAAGGCCCGATCATTACCTCGACGTTCGCCTCGATCGCGCGTCCCCGTCGCACGGGCTGCGGATTCTCCGCCGTCATTACTCGTGCAAGCTGCGGTTTGGGGAGCTGTTGATCGATTGTCGCTACGTGCTGGACCCCGCGACGGGCAGGCCAGTCATGCCGGTGCCGGCGCAGGTGCTCTGCGAGAACCGTTCGCCATCGGACGACCCAGATGCCGAGGTGGTGATCTTCGTGCCCGACGACAGCACCAGCGAAGCGGCCGAGGCCTTGCAGATTCTGGCGTTGCCCGAGCCGATCGAGCCGCGGGCGCATGAGGCGGGCGACCGGTACCTGGTGTACCACGGCGCGGCCAACGAACGGTGCTGGGCGGCGTTGAGCGTGCAGAGCGTTCGTTGGCACGGCGCGGTGGTGAGCGGCGAGGAGATGCTGACGCCCAACCCGTTGCGAGGCGTGGAGCCGAGAGTCTGCAAGGCGCTCAACGCGGATCCGGGGCGGATCGGTGTTGCGTGTCAGCGCGCAACAGGCACCTTGCCGATGACGCCGCTGGTGGTGGGGGTGGACCCGGACGGGATCGACGTTCGGGCTCGCTTCGGGGTGATTCGGATCGAGTTTGGAACTGCGGCGCTCTTGGTCACGGATCTTTCGGCGCGGCTGGAAGCGCTGGGGCTGCGATGGACGCCGTGACAGATGATCGCGGTGGGTCGAGGCGAGTTTCGATGGACGACAACCTTCGAGCGATCAACGGAAACTTTTCTGAGCGGAGCCTGGTCCATGCAGCCACTGGCCACGACGACCGGACCGACGACTGGGCCGACGACCGGACCGATAGCTCGACCGTCGGCTCGACCGACGACCGGGCTTTGCGAGTCGCACGCACACATCCCCGCGCACGGGCGAGCATTGTCGATGCTGAACCTCGCGACCTGTTCCAGCGACCTCGAGTGCCTTGATCGACTGAAAGCTGAAGCTTCGAAGCTGAAGGCGGGCGAATGGGTGCTGGCGTTCGGAGCGCGCACAGAATCGTGGACCGACCGTCGCTGGCCGACGCGGGCGGAGCTTGACGCGGCGATCCCGGATCGTGCGTGCGCGGTGATGTCGTTCGATCATCACGCGGTGTGCGCGAACTCTCGAGCGATGACGAAAGGTGGGTTCGACGAGGCGAGCCGAGACCCGGCGGCGGGCGTCATCATGCGTGATGCGCGCACTGGAGTTGCCACGGGGTTGTTGCTGGAGTCGGCGGCGTACGCGGTGTGGAACGCGGCACCCGAGCCTGCGGCAGCGCAGCGCGACGAGCACGTGCGGCTTGCGCTCGCGGATCTAACGCGGCATGGGTTCGTGGAGGTACACGACCTGCTCTCGCCCGATTGGCTCGGGCCGACGCTGGCGGCGCTGGACGATCGTGGTGAGTTACCCGTGCGTGTCAAACTTTTTCCAGCGGTTGCGAGGTTGGCGCGGGCGGTCGAGGCGTCGAGGTCGTGGCGTCGTGATCGGGTAGAGCTCGCGGGAGGGAAGTTGTTTGCGGATGGGACGTTGAACAGTCGGACCGCGTGGATGTTGAGGCCGTATGCGGACCCGCTGCCCGAGATGCCGTGCGGGAAGCCGATGGCGACGCGCGAAGAGATTGCGTCGGCGCTGCGATTGACGGAGAGCTTTGGCTTGCCACTGGCGACGCACGCGATCGGTGACGGCGCGGTGCGTGCCGTGCTCGATGCGGTGGAAGAGGTTGGGCGCGAGCGCGAGAAGAACTCGGCCGGGCCGAGACATCGGATCGAGCACGCGGAACTTATCGATGAGGCGGACTTAGCTCGGTTTTCGCGGCTGAGGGTGGTGGCGAGCGTTCAACCTTGCCATCTTTTGACGGACATTGAGGCGTTGACGCGGTCGCTGCCGGACCGGCTTGGTCGAGTGCTCCCGCTGCGGTCTCTTATAGATGATGGGTGCGAGCCGGGCGATCTGCTTGTGTTCGGTTCGGATACGCCAATCGTTCGGGCTAACCCGGAAGACAGCGTGCTGGCGGCGACGGAACGGCGTCGGGAGGCAATGGCGCGAGAAGAATCGATCGCACCTGAACAGAGTATTACTTTGGAGGAGGCGTGGAGAGCGTTTGGTGGTCGATAAAACCAGGTACGAACGAGGTCCGCCTTGGACCGGTAAGCGGGTCGGCCTGAATTCTGGTTGATGAACGACTTCTCGGCCGACATACACACCAAATCAGCGGTGGTGGAAACACTATCGCCGCGGGCGTGGTACATGAGGTTGGGTAAAAATGGAGCGGCGGTGGCCGTTTCAGTCTGAGGACGTGAAGTCTGAAGCGGTCCGGCGGCCGTTGATGTATCGGTCTGGCCGCAGGTTTGCACGATGGTCGGGGCAATGGTTTGGGTGATGGTCGGGGCGATGGATCGCTCTGGCGGTTGGTTGAGCGGAGCACACGTCTTCTAAAGGAACTCGCTGATGAAACAATCTTCTTCCGCTGCACGTCGTCGGATCGACAAAGCTCGCCTGACTGGGATTTCCGGCGGGCTCGAGACGCTGGAGCCGCGGCAGATGATGGCGGCGGACCCGGTGACGCCAGACAACCCGCTGTGGGTTGCGCTGCCGGGGACGGCCACGATCGACGGCGTGCTGAACGAGACAGCGTGGTCAAGCGCGTTCACGCTGGTTCGGTCGCAGTCATTCCGAGACCAGAGCAGCGCGACGCTGAAGATGATGTATGGTTCGACAGGTTTGTACGTGGCGTTTGACGTGAAGGATACGAACCTGTGGGCGGACGGCCGGGGGGCGGGGATCGCGCAGCGTTGGGAGATCGAGACCGACGACGCGATGGCGTTGTACTTCGATCCGAACAACTCGCGCGACGAGTATCTGCAGAGCGGCGACCGCGTGTTCGGCGTGAACACGGGGAACCCGGAGGACCTGCCGATCAACCCGTTCGGGAACAAGCTGGTGAAATGGGCGATGGGCGACGGGGCGGGAGGGGCGCCCGATGTGGTGCCCGGTGGCACGCTGGCGACGGGGTTGACGTGGCGGACGGTGCGCAACGGGACCGTGAACAACGATAACAACGTAGATATCGGTTGGACGACGGAGATGTTCTTGCCGTGGACCGCGCTGGGGATGTTGAACACGGGGCCCAGCAACGGTCAGACGATCGGGATGAACTTTCAGCTGTTCTTTGACAATAACGGCAGGGAGCGTGACCTGACGGACTATCGCACGGCCAACGGCGGCGCGGACCGCTGGACAAAGCCAGCGTTCATCGACGACCAGATCGAGGGCGTGCACAGCAGTTACGCGGCGACGAACTCGGGCACGCACGGGCCGGTGAACTACGCGCAGTTGATGTTCCTCGACCCGGCGGCTCGGTCGTTGCCAGCGTCGATCACGAACCTGGCGACGTCGCACACAACGGGGTATTCATCGACCCTGACGTTCACTTCGCCAGCAGGGGTTTCGGGGACGGCTTCGAGCGGGAGTGTTTCTTCGTACCAAGTCCGGTACAGCACGACGCCGATCACGTCGGAAGCGGCGTGGGTTTCGGCGACGAAGTTCGAGCAGCGGTACGTGCCGCGCTTGGCGGGGCTGACCGAGTCGCTGCGCGTGATCAAGCTGAGCCCGGGCACGACGTACTTCGTTGCGGTGCGGGGCGTCGACGCGGCGGGGAACCTCGGCGGGTTGTCGAACAGCCTGCAGATCACGACGCAGACAACGGCGCAGGACGTGTCAGGTGGTCAGCGGCTAATACCCTCGCCGTTCGGTCGCAACCTAATGCGTGAGAACGACGAGCCGTTCGTGGCGGTGGGGGACCATCTGGGGCTGAGCTGGAATTACACGCGGAATCTGTACACGGGTGACGTGTGGAACCCGACGAACAGTTCGTACATCAACTTCAACACGAACCCGTCGTTCGAGGGCACGGCGGGGCCTTACTTTGACACGCTGGCGTCGCGCGGGGTGAACACCATGCGGGTGTACCTCGAGTTGCAGAACGTGTATTTCCCGCCGACGAATCAGCGTCCGCGCGGGACGCTGTGGCTGGAGTCGAAGAAGGTTGGGCAGGCGACGCAGTTCAACCCTGAGATGCGTCAGTTCATGTTGAACGTGCTGCGGCAGGCAGACGCGCACAATATGTCCATTATCTTCTCGCCGTTCGATTCGTTCTCGTACGACGACGCGTTCTCGACAGAGTTCCCGTGGTCGGCCGCGAACGGCGGGCCGCTGTCTTCGATCGACGATTTCTTCCAGACCCCGGCCGTGCTCACGCTAGCTAAAGCGCGGATGGACGTGGTGACGGGGTGGCTGCAGAGCGCGGAGTTCAAGCCGTACGCGCACCGGCTGATGGGCTGGGAGATGCTCAGCGAGTGGGACAGCTACGAGTGGACACTCAATGCCGAAGGGAACAACGAGCCGGGGCGTGAGACCGAGTTCCGCCGGCGGTCTCAGTGGATCGACCAGCTCGCGGCCTACGTCAAGCAGCGAGATCCAGAGCGGCTCGTGCTCAACAGCACGATCGCCCAAGACCCGCGCGGGCCCGCGGCTCGGGTGGTGTTCCTCAGCCGGAACTTCGACGTGCTGATGCCGCATCTTTACACGAACGCGAACGAGGAGCCCGTGAACAACCCGGACGCGGATCGTTCGATCCGAGCGGCGGTGCAGAACGCGACGCTGACAACGGCGTGGCTGAACTCGACGGAGAGCCGGACCCCGATCCTCAACGGGGAGTGGGGCATGACTCGCGCGGCGTGGCCGGGCGGGGTGGTGAGCTACGGCACCAATTTCACGCAGGCCGAGGACGAGAACCTTTATCGCACGATGATCTGGTCAGGCTTCGCGAGCGGCCAGTTCGGCACCAGCCTGCGTATCCCGACCGAGGAGCTTAACTTCTCGACGGGAACCAACCGCACGCAGGGGTACATCCTGACCGACGCGATGCGGAACTCGCAGAAGACGCTCTCGAACTTTGTGGGTTCGAACGGCGTGAAGATCGACTTCGCGCACTTTAACTATTCCTCACTGGCTGGCGATCTGGCGGTGACCAGCCAAGCGGGGAAGAAGCTGAAGTCGTGGGGCGTGGGCGATCGCCAGCAGGGGATCGTGTACATCCTTCAGGACACGAACCAGACCACGGGGAACGTGACCGACGGCAGGGTTGTCATCAGCGGGCTGCAGGCCGACTCGATTGTTGATGTCGAGATCTGGTCCACGGCCTCGGGCGCGGTCGCGCCGCTAAGCACGGTATCGGGCGTGTTCGTGAGCACGGGGCAACTAAGCTTTGATCTTCCGGCGTTCGCCAAGGACGTGGCGGTGAAGTTCAAGGCCCGGGCCGCGACGGGGCAGGCGCAGCGAGTTACGTCGGTTGAATCGGGCACGAACCTGGTCACGTTCTTCTTTGACCAGGGGTCTCAGCCGATGGCCCGCATACAGAACACGACGACCGGCGCGGTGACGTTGCAGGACATTTCGTCGATCGCTCGATTCACGGGTCGGGTTGTGGATATGGACCCGTTCGTGCTCAACGGGGTGGTGTACCTGGCGGTGACCGACGAAGACCATCACCTCTGGCTGTTCTCAGGGAACACGGCGACGGCGGCCTGGACAGTGCAGGACCTCACTGCGTCGATCAACGCGCCCGGGTTGACCGGCGATTTGACGCACTACATCCCGAGCTGGGGGACGATCCAGATCGCGGGGCTGGATGCGCGTGGGCACGCGGTGAACTACTTCTATCAGCCGGGCGTGAGCACGGCGTGGCAGTTCTCCGACCTGACGGTGGCGTTCAACGGGCCGATCATGAAGCGCGGGCTGACGGGGTATGTGGCGCCGTGGGACGGGATCAATTTCGCGGGGCTGAACGAGGCGGGCGAGGTGATCGTGTACTGGTGGTCGCTCGAACTGCTTCAGACCGGTTGGCAGACGTTGAACATGACGACGTTGTTCAACGGCCCGACGTTCGTGAACCAGCTCGATGCGTACGTGACGCCGTGGGGCGGATTGAACATCGCGGGGCGTACTTCGGCGGGCGAGCTTTACACCTACTGGTGGGCCCCGGGCCTGGGGCCTTGGAACGTGACCAGCATCACGCAAGCTGCGGGCGCGCCGCTGACGAGCAACGGGACGGAGGTCGCGGTTTCGGGCGACGGCGGGATCAACCTCTTTTCGACCGACGGCGGAAACGCGTTGACGGTGCTGCGTTGGAAGCCAGCCGACCCGATCTGGAGGTACACGGATATCTCGACCTCAACGACGGGCAAGGGCATCGAGCTTCCGCTGGGTGCGGCGGCGGTGGGGAACAAGATGCTGGTTGCCGGGCGGGCCTCGGGCTCGACCAAGTCCTTGCTGGTGTTTACGTTTGACACGGTAACCAACACATGGTCGGGCGTCGATACCGGGACGGCGATCGAAATCTAGGCTCACTTCAAGTTCGGTCCGGCGCTGAGCGAAACGTGGAGCGTGGAGGCCTGGTGCGGGCGAGATCCGCGGCGCACGCGCAGGGTGCCCGCCGCGAGAATGACCGCGCTGCGTTCGGATCTGCTCTCACGAAAAGGCGTTGCCTTTCATGGACCACAGGAGCGCGAGGTTGATCGCGGCGAAGAGGACGGCGGCGAGCTGGAACGGGCGGTCGTGGACAGCTAGTTCGGTGGGGTCGTCGTAGCGGCCGGTTTCGAGGAGGACGATGCAGCGGAGTAGGCCGTAGGTCGCGGGCAGGATGGTAATCCAGAGCAGGATGAGAGATCCTGGGGCGATGCTGAGTTGAAAGTTGGCGGTCTGGGTTTGGACGTAATCGGCGTAGGTAACGAGAGAGATGACGCCGGTGACGACCACGACCATGCGGAGCAACTCGTCGGTGTAAACGGCATGAACGGCGCGTGCGGCGGCGGCCTGGTCGGCTCCCCCGAGGGTTCGGCGTTCTCCGAGACGCTTTCCGAACGCGAGGAACATGGCGAGGAAGAAGGTAACGTTGAGGAGCCAGGCGGTGGGCGCGATGGCGACGGCTGCGCACCCGCCGAGAACGCGGAGCACGAAGCCGAGCGAGAGGCTCATGACGTCGAGGACCGCGAGATGCTTGAGCCAGAAGGAATAGGCGAGCACGTTGAGGACGTAGAGGCCCACGAAGACGCAGACCCAGAGGCGGGCGGTTGGGGAGAGGCCGACGAGAGGGATGGCGGCGGCGGCGAACAGCAAGGCCGCGAAGAGTTTGGCGGCGGGGACAGAGACGGTCCCGCTGGGGATGGGGCGTCTGCGTTTGCGTGGATGGTTCCGGTCGGCATCGGCGTCGAGGATGTCGTTGATGACGTAGCTGCCGCTGCTGGCGAGCCCGAAGATGACGAAGGCGAGAAAGGCTTCGAGAAGGAACTCGGCGTGAGGCCGATCAGGGGCGAGGGCGCGGAAGCCGTAGAGCGGGCCGATGAGGACGAAAACACCCTTGGACCATTGGGTTGGTCGAGCGAGTTTCAGTAGGTCTTTGGCCTTTGGCATTCGAGCTCCGCGACTAATGCTGAACGAGGGGCGTGGAACGAGTAGGATACGAACATGGCGGGCGAGCGTTCGGGCGTAGCCCGAAATCCTGGCGATGAATCGGTTGCGGCCGCGGGCTCATGTGCGAAACTGAGTCGGGGCGCGACGGCGCTGTCACCAGCCGGGCTGTCAGCGACGGCGGCTGCGCTGTACACGAGCGGGCCGGTGCTGATGCGGTTGTTGCAGAAATACAGGCCGTTCATTTGCCCGTTTGAACTGATTCTTCCGGTGGTGCCCGAGAGCGCGAGAGTGCTGGACGTGGGGTGCGGCGGCGGGCTTCTGCTGGCGTTGCTGGCGGCGAGCGGTCGGCTGCATGTTGGGGTGGGGTTTGATTCCTCCGAGCCAGCGATCAAAGCGGCGCGGGCAATGGCGAGGCGGGCTCGAGAGAAGTTCCCGGGAGTCGCTTTGGAGTTTGAGCGGATCGATGTTAACGCGGACTGGCCGACGGGTCAGTTTGATGCGGTGTGCATCATTGATGTCATGCACCATGTGCCGCCCAGCGCATGGAAGGGCGTGCTGAGGCTGGCGTTCGAGAAGGTCAGGCCGGGCGGGGTGCTGGTGTACAAGGACATGTGCCGGGAGCCAGCGTGGCGAGCGTGGGCAAATCGAGGGCACGACCTGTTGCTGGCCCGGCAGTGGATTCGGTACGCGCCGATCGCGCAGATCGAGGTGTGGTGCAAAGAGCTTGGGATGCTGCTGGAACAGCGGGAGAACGCGGCGCGGTGGTGGTACGGGCACGAGCTGCGAGTATTTCGCAGGCCGGGGGGCGGGGTTGCGGGATGAGGGAAAGAGAGAAAGAGAGAAAGATTGAAATATCGAAGAGCAAATGGGCGAACGGGCGAATGGGCGGGCGGGCAGTGGGTGTCGGTTGAAGATGCATTGACTTTGCCGCGCGGATGACTTTGTCGTCCATGGAGAGGTATGAGGAATCATCGCGAGGATCCGATGCCGGTGAACACGAAGAGCCTGCTCGCAGGGCTTGGTGTGGTGGCAGCGTTTGCGCTCGTCATCGGCGTGGTGGTTGCGATGGACCTGCTGGCTGGCGGGCGTGCGACTTACGACCAAGACCTGTACCACGCGATGGCGGTGCGCCAATTCGCGGCGCAGTGGCCAAACTTTGATCTGGTGAACTATCGGTCCGCGACAACTCCCGGGTACCACCTTGTGCTGGCGGCGGTGGCACGGTTCGTGAGCGCGGACCTGGCGGTGCTGCGTCTGGGTGGGTCGTTGTTCACGATCGGGCTGCTGGCGACGCTGGCAGTGGCGCTGGCGCGGCGGAGCGGGCCGATGATGACGGCGGCGCTGCTGCTGCCGGTGGGGGCGTCGGTGTACGTGTTCGGGCCAGCGGTTTTCTTGCTGCCCGACAACGCGGCGTGGTGGGCGGTGCTGGGGGTGATGCTCATCGCGCTCGATCGGCGCGTGAACCTGCGAACGCTAACGATCACAGGCGTGCTGCTGGTGCTGCTCGTGTGGGCGCGGCAGATTCACGTCTGGGCGGCGGGAGTGGTGTGGTTCGCGGCGTGGATGGGCGAGAACGGTTCGCTGTGGCTCGCGCGAGCGGCGCCGAGCGAGAGCGATCGCTCGACTTTGCGGCCTCGGCTCGCGCGCGCGTCAGTGGCGTTGGTGTTCACGCTGCCAGCGTTTCTGATGCTGGCGTATTTCGTTCGCTCGTGGGGCGGGCTGGTCCCGCCGTTGTTCCAGGGCGAGGTGTTCGATCCGGTGGTTGGGGAGAACGCTCCGAACTCAACGGGCGGGAACTTTGCGACCCCGGCGTTCGTGCTAACGCTGGTCGGGCTATTCGGAGTGTTCTTTCTTGGTTCGTTCTATCTCGCGATCGCGCGGTTGATCGCGCGCGAGCGTGGCGTGGTGGTCGCGGTCGCGATCGGCGCGGGGGTTGGGCTCGTGCTGGCGGTGGTACCCCAGACGTTCTGGAGCATTGAACAAGGGCGGTACTCGGGGTTCTGGACGATCGCGCGCAAGTTCCCCGATATCGCTGGGCGGTCGGTGTTCATCACGGGCGGATCGGTGGTCGGCGGGGCGATGCTGGGGTTGGTGTGGTCGGCGCTGACACGGCGCGAGGCGTGGGTTCTGGTGGTGAGCCTGTTGGGGTTCACGGCGGCGCAGACGGCAACGTTCTTCGCGTGGCAGCGCTATCTGGAGCCGATGGTGCTGCTGGTTCTGGTGCTGGCGGCCTCGCGCGCGGTGTGGGATCAGGAAAGCCGGGCACCAAAGTTGGTCGGGGCGGCTCGCGTGGCGGGGCCGATGGTGCTGGCGGTGATTCTGGCGGGGATCACGTACACGGAACTGAGACGGCCGTCGACGATCAGCGCGGACCAGAAATCAATCTCGGTGCAAGGATCGAACGCGAGCCTGCCCTAAGCCGAAGAGAAGACCCGCGCTATGAGTGCGAAAAAACCGAGACCTCACTGTCGTGAGATCTCGGCCTTCGTTGGCACAACAGCTTGAAAGATGGCGGATTTTACTTGGGCTCGGGCGTCGGGACGTCGACGTCTTCCATCGGTGGCGGGGGCTTGGGCTGACCGTTGGCGGGGCCTCGCTTGGCGCGGCGGTCCTGGATTTTCTGCTTCATCTGCTCGCGTTCTTCGAGGGAGAGATTCTCGAGACGTTCGCGCATTTTCTCGCGGCCTTCCTTGGCGTCGAGAGCTCCGTCGGGGCCGCCCTTGGAGCGGCGACCTTGGCCAGGGTTGAGGCGTGAGGGTCCGTTCTCGCGAAGCCGGGCCAGCTCGTCCTGCACGATGGGCCGCTGCGTCTCGGTGAGCAGTGCCCAGGCCTGAGCTTCGGAGTCCTTGAACTTGGGGGCCGCGTCCATGATTTCCTTCAAACGCTGGGTAGCGGCGAGGTCGTCGGCGATGAGCTTGCCCTCTTTGCGCGGCTTGCCGCGCGAGAGCTTCTGACCGTCGCCCGCCTGATCGTTGAGGGGCGGTTGCATGTGCTCGCCGTCGAGGCCGCCGTCGCGACCACCGTTGGAAGTGCCGTTGAGACCACCGTTGGGACCACCGTCACGAGGCGAGCGTTTTCCGCCCTTGCCTTCAGGACGGCCTTCGGGACGGCCTTGGGGTCCGTTCTTGCCGCTCGCGCCAGGGAACCCGGCATTGCGAAGTTTGCCATCGATTTTGGCGTTGGCTTCGGGGCCGATTTTCTCGCGCAGGCCTTGGATCTCTTGGTGGTGCTGGTCCATGTAGGCTTTGACTTCTTCGCGGAAGCCGCGGCCGATAGCCTGAAGTTTTTCGTCCTGAACGGGCGTGAGGCGAGCGTCACCGGGCGTGTCGTTATCTTTCAGAATACGCAAGGCCTGCATGAAGATGCGTGGCGGAGTGCCGCGGTCGTCGAGGCGGTCTTTGCCTTGAGCCTTGCCGGGCCCGAAGCGGCGCTTCTGGCCGGGGACGGAGTCGTCGCGGACATCGGGGCCTCGGAGGGCGGGCTGCCCGGGCGGCGAGCCGTCGAGCTGGGCGTTGGCGGTGCCCGCGAGAGATGTCAGGAGGACCGCGCTGAGCCCGAGGCCGAGCAGCGAGGCGGAACGAGCGTTGATGAGACGGTTCAGATTCATTGATTCACTCCGATGATGCTGCCCGGGCCGGGCACTTTTCATGGTCGTACTTCAAACCTCACAAGGGACATCGGCTCAACGCGGCGGGCGAGCGTGTATTGCGAAGTTCGGCGTGGTTGAGGGTGATCGGACGTTGAGATTCTTCAGGAGAACCGCTAGGGCTTGGGTGACCGCGTTGGCGGCGTGCTCAAGTTGTTAGGGCGGCAGCGGTTCCGTGGCCGCTAACCGGCGATACCGTTGAGCTCTGCGAGGGCGATTCCTGCTCGGCACTGGCACGAGGTTTGATCGCACCTCATCGAATTTGATTTCACACAGCGGGAAACACTTCCATGTCATTGACCAAGCAGCACATCGCCGAGGCGCTCCGGGGCGTTCGCGTCGCGGGTGGAGATCTGGTTTCGTCAGGGGCGTTTCGTTCGGCGTCGGTGTGCGAGGCGTACGTGAGCGTGAAGCTGGGGCTGCCTGAGGCGACGCCGTCGCGCGAGCTTGAGATGGTGGCCAGCCAGGCTCGCGAGGCTGTCGGGCGAGCGGCGGCCGGGTTGGGTGTCGCGGTTGAGTCGTTCATTGTTGAGTTTGTGGACGGGCCGGGCGATGTGGTTCGCACGTCGCGATTCGGGCGGTTTGACGGCGGGACGGGGAGAGCGGCGACCAGTTCGCCCGGAGAGGGGCATCGCCCGATCGGCGGGCTCGGCGCTGCGCCCGCGAAGCAGCCGACGCCGCAAGCCGCGGCGCGATCGCTGCCGGGCGTGAAGTACACCATCGCGGTCGGCGCGGGCAAGGGCGGGGTGGGGAAATCGACGATCGCGCTAAATATTGCCGTCGGGCTGGCGCGGCGAGGGTACGCGGTGGGGCTGATGGACGGCGATATCTACGGACCGTCGCTGCCGACGATGTTGAACTTGCACGCGCTGGAGACAGCGGTTTTGAGCGGGCGTTTGCAGCCGTTCCTGGTCCACGGCGTCAAGGCGATGACGATCGGCAAACTGGTGGACCCTGAGAAGCCGCTGATCTGGCGCGGGCCGATGGCGCACGGGGCGTTCAAGCAGTTGGCCGAGCAGACGAACTGGGGCGAGCTGGATTATCTCATTATCGACCTGCCGCCGGGAACGGGGGACGTGCCGCTGACGATGGCGCAGTTGATGCAGCTGACGGGGGCCGTGGTGGTGTGTACGCCGCAGAAAGTGGCGCAGGACGACGCAGTGCGGGCGACGAAAATGTTCCAGCAGCTGGGCATCGAGGTGCTGGGCGTCGTCGAGAACATGAGTTACTTTGTGGGCGATCCTGATCGCGACGGGGTCACCAAGGAGTACGACATCTTCGGGCGCGGCGGGGCGGAGGCCATGGCGCAGCGGCTCAATGTGCCGTTCTTGGGGAACGTGCCGATCACGATGGCGCTGCGGAAGAACTCCGACTCGGGGGATCCCACGTCGAACTTCACGAGCGGCGGGGCGCTGGCGGCCGCGTTTGAGGAATTGCTCAAGGGCTTGGAATCCCAGGTCGCGCTGGCGTCGATGCGCCAGGGAAGTTCAAGGCCGAAGCTTTCGATCTCTTGATTGGCACGGCGTCGCTGTGGAGCGACGTGCGCTAAACAACGAACGCTACGCGTACGCGTGAGATTCATTCAGATCGCGGCGACGTTGCCGTTCCGCGCGAGCGACTCATCGTGCCCGGGGGCACCGCGGCGGGTGCTCGACGGCGCGAAGATGGACGGATCGTCCTCATCAACGAGCTCGGCGTGCTTGTGCTCGGCGGCGATGAGCGTGTAGATGCACGGCACCACGAAGAGCGTAAAGACCGTGCTGATGGTCATGCCCGAGACGAGGATAATGCCGATGCTGTTGCGAGCCTCGGCGCCCGCGCCGGTGACGAGCACGAGAGGGAAGTGACCAAAGACAGTGGCGGCGGAAGTCATGAGGATGGGGCGGAGGCGGGTCGCGGCGGCTTGTTTCACGGCCTCGGTCTTGGAGAGCCCGGTGGTCTGGAGGTGGTTGGCGAACTCGACGATGAGGATGCCGTTCTTGGCGACCAAACCGACAAGGGTGATAAGACCGACCTGCGAATAGATGTTGAGGGTGGTGAAGCCGAGGAAGGTAAAGACGAGCGCGCCGGTGATGGCGAGCGGGACCGAGCCAAGGAGCACGATGAGCGGGTCGCGGAAGCTGCTGAACTGGGCAGCGAGCACGAGGTAGATGAGTCCGAGCGCCAGGCCGAGTGAGGCGACGAGGGAAGAAGACTCAGAGCGCATCTGCCGGCTTTCGCCAGCGTAGTCGTAGGAATACCCGGCGGGGAGGATCTCCTTCGCGGCCTTTTCAAGAGCAGAGAGCGCTTCTTCCTTGGTGACGCCGGGCGCAACGCCGCCGTAGACCTTGAAGCTGTTGCGCTGCTGGAAGCGAGTGAGCGAGCGCGGCGCGGCCACGGTTTCGAGAGTGACGAACGAGGCGATGGAGACGAGCCCCCCGTCGGCGGCGCGGACCTTAAGGTTCTTGATCTTCTCAGAGCTGCTGCGGGCGAGGTCCTCGACCTGCGGGATGACCTTGTAGCTCCGGCCGTCGTGGTTGAAGCGGTTGGTGTACCCGCCCGAGAGCAGGACGGCGAGGTCGCGGCCCACGGACGCGAGGTCGAGCCCGAGGTCGGCGACCCGGTCGCGATCAATCACGATGCGGGTCTGCGGGAGATCGACCTTGAGGTCCGAATCCGCGTAGAGGAACTTGCCCGAGGCGAATGCCGCGCCGACGAGCTGGCCAGCGACAGACGCCATCTGCGGCGCTTCTTCGTTGCTCGTGACCATGAACTCGATATCGAACTGGCCCGCGCCGGGGAGCGGCGGTGGCAGCGCGGGGAACGCGCGGACGCCAGCGATGGCGAGGAGCTTGGGGAAGAGTTCGCCCTGGATCTGGGCGGTGCTGCGCTCGCGCTTGCTCCAGTCCTGAGTCTGGATGCCGCCGAAGCCGCCGGTAATCTGCGCGACCTGGAAGAAGAACTTGCGCTCGGGCGTGTTCAGGAACACGTCGGCGACCTGATCGAAGGAACGCAGCGTGTAGTCGAGCGTGGCGTCGGGCGCGGACTGGATCACGGTGAACACAACGCCCTCGTCCTCGGTCGGGGCGAGCTCAGACTTGGACATGGAGTACAGCGGCCAAGCAGCGGCGGTGATGAGGATCGAGGCCGCAGCGACGGCCCAGCGCATCTCGATGACGAAGGTGAGCACGCGGACATAGAGACGACGCAGCGCGTCAAAGCGGTGGTTGACGAAGCGCTGGAAGCGCCCTTCTTTGGCGCCGCTGGGGACCATGACCGAGCTCATGACCGGCGAGAGGGTGACGGCGACGACGCCCGAGATGACGACCGCGGCGGCGAGCGTAAAGGCAAACTCACGGAAGAGCATGCCCGTGAGGCCGCCTTGAAAACCAATAGGGGCGTAGACGACCGCGAGAGTGATCGTCATCGCGATGATGGGCCCGACGAGCTCGCGTGCGCCGAGGATCGCGGCGTTTACTGGGGTTTTTCCTTCGCGCATGTGACGCTCGACGTTCTCGACCACGACGATCGCGTCGTCCACCACCAGACCGACGGCCAGCACGATCGCGAGGATGGTCAGGAGGTTCAGCGAGAAGCCCATGGCCAGCATGGCTAGGCACGCGCCGACGAGCGAGATTGGCATCGCGATCATGGGGACCATGACGGTGCGGATCGAGCCCATGAAGAGGAAGACCACGAAGCCGACGATGAGGATGGTTTCGCCCAGCGTCTGGATGATCTCTCGGATCGCGTTCTCCATGTAATACGTGCCGTCGTAGGCGAGCTTCATGGTGACGCCGCCGGGCAGCGTGGGCTGCAGGTCGGCGAGCTTGGCCTTGAGCGCCTTGGCGACGTCCAGCTCGTTGGCGCTGGGAAGAGGCCAGATCGAGAACCAGATGGCGGGCGTGCCGTTGAACCCGGCCTGGCCGGTCGCTTCCTCGCTCTCAAGATCGACGCGAGCCACGTCCGAAAGGCGGACCACGCTGCCCTCGCGTTCGCGCACGATGAGCTTGCGAAACTCGTCGGGGCTGCGGAGGTCGGTGTCGGTCATAAGGTCGACCTGAACGTCGGTGCCCTTGGTCCGGCCGACGGTGGCGACGAAGTTGTTGCGGACGAGCGCATCGTGTACTTCGGTGGGTGTGACGTCGAAGGCGTCGAGCTTGTTGGAGTCGAGCCAAATCCTCATCGCGAGCGGCCGCGCTCCTTCGATCGCGGCCCGCTGCACGCCGGGCAGCGATTGCAGCTCGGGCTGGAGTTCGCGAGCCATGTAGTCGTTGAGCTGAGGCAGCGTCAGCGAGGTGGTGGTCAGGCTGATGTAGAACGTGGCATAGGGCTTGTCGGTGCGCTGGATCTCGATGACCGGCGACTCGGCCTCTTGCGGGAGCTCGCTGCGAACCTGGTTGAGACGCGCCGAGATCTCGGCCAAGGCAGCGTTGCTGGAATGGTTCAGGCGCAGGTGGACAGAGACGATGCTGATACCCGCGGTGCTGCTGGAATCGATGTAGTCGATTCCGTCGATGGCGGAGACGGCCTTTTCGAGCGGGGTGGTGATGAACCCGCGCACGGTCTCGGCGCTGGCGCCGATGTAGGCGGTGGTGATGACGATCGCGCTGGACTCAAGCCGCGGGTACTGCCTCACGGGGAGCTTGGAGATCGCCTGCCATCCGACAACCAGGATGATCAGGTTGATGACGATCGCCAGCACAGGTTTGCGGATGAAGATGTCGGTGAAGGATTTCATGCGGTTGCTCGCCTTGCTTGCTGGAGATCCGTGCGTGCCTAGGGCTTGTGAACCTGTCTGATCAGAGAGCGTCAAACTATTTTTTCGCGGCCGGGGCGGCTGTCGCGACGTCCGCCGGTGCCGCAGCGGCGGGGTCGGCTCTGGGCGCAACGGGCGGGGCCTTCATCACCACAGCGCCCTCGCGAAGCTTGAACGAACCGCTGGCCGCGACGAGTTCGCCAGCCTTGAGTCCGGCGCTGATGATGACCTTGCCCGCGATGTCGGGCCCGAGCGTGACCATGCGTTGCTGGGCGTGGAAAGATTCGGGCGGGTCCTTGGCCGGGTCGCCGGGGTTGAGCACGAAGACGTGGTCGCCGATCGACCCTCGGCGCACGGCCGTGGTCGGGATGGCGACGTACTGCTTGGGGGCTTCGACCGGGACTTCGATATCGATAAACATGCCGGGCTTGAGCCTGTGGTCGAGGTTGGCGACGGTGGAGCGGACGCGCACGTTGCGGGTGGTGGGGTTCACGGTCGCGTCGATCGAGACGACGGTGATCTTCACGGCCTCGTTCCCAAGCATGTTCGAGTTGGCGACCACCACGGTGCCCGGGACGACGCGCGGGGCATACTCCTGAGGCACTGCAAAGTCGAGGTAGATGTCGTCGGTAATCTCGCTGAGGCTGACGATCGACGTGCCCTCGCCGAGATACTGGCCCGGCTGCACGGTCCGCATGCCGACGCGGGCGCGAAACGGGGCCTTGAGAGTTTTCTTGTCGATGCGGCTCTGAATCTGGCGGATCTGCGAATCAGCGCGATCAACCTCGGCCTTGGCCCGTTCAAGCTCGGACTGCTGCCGCGCCAGGTCGGACTTGGCCTTGGCGAGTTCGGAGTTCGTGCGGTCCAAGTCGGTCGCGGAGACCGAGGTGCCCGCGCCTTGGAACCGGCGCTGGTTGCTCTGCGCGAGTTCGAGGTTTGATTGAGAAAAGTTGATGTTCGCCAGCGCGACATCGATGGCGGCACGAGCAACGCGAGCCGAGGCTTCTGCCGCGGCGAGGTCGGCCTTCTCGGTGGAAATGTCCATCTCGACCAGCATCTGACCGGCCTGAACTTCCTCTCCTGAATCAAAGCCGACCGCGGTCGTCATGCCGACGACCTCGTTGGCGAGCGTCACGGACCGCTTGGCGAAGACCGTGCCGACAAGCCGAGCCGTGGGCTGCCAGTTCATGGTCGCGGCCTCGATCACGTCAACAAACTCAGGGGGCGGGAGCGACGGGGCGCTTGCGGCGGCCTTAATCGCGCGGTACTTGACCAGCGCCAGCCCGCCCCCCACCGCTGCCAGAACCACCAGCAGCGCCACGCCCGCGATGATCGGCTTTGTTTTCATGACTTCTCCATTTTCGTTTCGCTTCGCTTTAACGCGTTCTGTCGGCCGGGCGGCCGGGCAGATTGTTGGCTCTTTGGCAGACGCGGGCGAGCCGCGGTGGCGACGCGCGAGACGCTGTACGGAGTATGGCCAGAAGAACGATATCTTCAATAGTTGAAGTTATCAAGTATTCGGCTAGAATGACCCGATGGCCAAGTGCCGGATCCCAAAGCCGCTTGATCCTGACGCCGCCGCACGCGCGGAGGTGGTCGAGCTGCTCTTTGCGTACGTCGATCGCCTCCGCGTCCACTTCGAAACGGTGGCCCGCTCGCGCGACCTCACACCAGTGCAGGCCAAGGTTCTTCTCTCCCTGAGCGAGCCGGTGCCGACGGGTTCGCTCGCCGATGTGCTCTGTTGCGATCCGTCCAACATCACCGGGGTGGTCGAGCGGCTCGTCGAGAGCGGGATGCTGCTGCGCACCGAGGACCCGTCGGACCGCCGCGTGAAGATCGTGACGACCACCCCGGCTGGCCGTCGAGTGCGCGAGTCGTTCGTCGCGGAGCTCTTCGGCGATGTGCCGGGGCTGTCCGAGCTCTCGCGATCGCGAGTGGCGGAACTCCGGCGCGTGCTGGGGATGCTGGTGCGCGCGGAAGAGCCTGCTTGATCGATGTGTTCATTCGCCCTTGGCGTCGCTATCGAACTCGTTCGCAGCAATCTCGCGTGCCAACGAGTCCACGCGACTTGGCTTGATGCCGCGGTGAACGTGTCCGTTGCGTGATGATCGTTGCGAAGCTCAGCGTCCTGAAACAGCACCTCGTCGCAGCCCTACCGAATCTGGTTGATCAGTGGCCGCCAGAACCTTCTCGACCATCACCAGCCCCACCGCCGCCTCGCAAGACTCGCCCGTGTACTTGCGCTTTGTCGTACCCTTTGGCATCTGTTGAACCTCTCGTCGACGAGCCATACCCCGTCAATCGTTTGTGTCACCGGAGATGAGTCGGTTCACCATTGACAAGTCCGCAGCGGGCGAGCGCTGTCAGCGCTGTCAGCGCGGTCTGTCGCCATTGTTCGTCGCTCTTGCTGGCCACCGCATAGTCGAAGGGTGAAGAGACGAGCGTTCGTGCTGGTTCTTCGGCCGCTTCTTTCGCCCGCCGAATGGGCTCCAACATGAACTAGATTCTTGCTTCTCTTGCTTTGTCAGGCACGTTGAACACTCCTTTCGCTTCAATGCCTTTTCGACTCGAGGCGCGCTGATCGCCCCGTCGAACGCCGGGCTTGGCCGGTAAGAACAGCTCATCCGACTCTCCTCGCTACCTCCGCGATCTTGCTCTGGTCTCGCTCCGCGTACACCGCGTCGGTCAGCACGGCGCTCAAGTGCCCGAGCGCAAGCCGGGCCGTCTCGAGCCCGAGCTCACGGCGGACATTGGTCGCCACCGAGTGGCGGAGCTGGTGCTGTTGCTACCGGTACTTTTTCCTCCACGCAAGAACCTTCGCTCTCTGCGCTGGCGTCAGCTGCCCGCGCCACCGCTCGGCCGTCTCGCCGTCCTCGCGAGCCAGGGGCGGCGAGGGCGGAAACGCGGCAGCGCAGGCGCGCTCGACGGCACGCCGATTCGCGGCCACGGTGTAGCAGTTTCCCGCAGGTCGCTTGAGAACGAGCGACCGATTCGTCCTCGGAGCTTTGCCTTACGAGGCCGGGGTTCTTCGGGCGGCCGTCGCGCGAGCCCGCCGGTCACAATCGGCCTCGGCGGCGCTGAACAGCGGAACGTCCAGGGCGCGCCCGGCGATGAACCCCAGCAGGATGGCGTGGGCCCGGCGGCCAAAGTGCATGCGGCGCTCGACGCCGCGGTGCGCCGTCTTGTGGCGCTCCGGCCGATACTCCCACACGTCGCCGCCCGTCTTGAGATCGCACGCCCGGAGGCCCACAAGCTCGCCGAGCCGCGCGCCAGTCAGCGCCTGGAGGTCAATCATCGCGCGCACCTGAGCCGAAACGATCTGGCCCACGGCCGCGAGCGCGTCCGCGCAGACCCGCCCGACGCGCTTGCTCTCGCGAGCTGTTGTGCGGCCTCGTCAGAGAAACTCGACCATCGCGAGCGCCTGCGAGATGGTGGGCGAGATCAGTTTCTTGGCGATCGCCCAGCGGAACATCGCAATGAAGATCTGAATACGCTCGTCGATGGTTCGCCGCGACCACAGTCGGCGCGGCGGATCCGCGTTTTCATCGCCCAGCACAATCGCGACGCGAAGCAAGCAGAGTTTTTTGGGACCGTAGGCCGAGACTGAGATAGAACCGTCAGCGACCGATGGAGTCGAAGCGCGACCTTGATGTTGTTAGCGCGAGGGCCGGTGGTTGGTTCGGACCCAGCGCTAATAGGCCAAGATAATCTGGCCAACGCTGGAACCTGCGGCCTCGTGCGGAAGCTACAGCTCGGCTCGTGAGGGCACGACCGGTAGTGGTAGTTGGCGGCCGCGCGATTCTCACTCGGCGATCAGCCGGTAATAGTTTTCTCGACTTTGCGAGGTCCGGCCTCGTCGAGCCAGAAATCACAGCGTCTACCGGTCGCCGCGTAAGTCAAAGTAACCAACGCCTAGGCGTACTCAGCCCGGGTGCGGTACAAAGAAACTTTTCGATACTTTGCTCTTTGCGCCGAAGAAATCTTCGCCGTGACGAAGCCTCCGGACACTCCAGCGCGGTCATTGACCGCGCTGATTTGAGCATCAAGCCGCCCCGCTGACCGTCAGCGAGCAGCCGTAACCTACGGTTTCGGCGAGACTTATGCGAAATCGGGGTGACAGGATTTGAACCTGCGACCTTCTCGTCCCGAACGAGACGCGCTACCAAGCTGCGCTACACCCCGGATCTGAGTTTTCTGCCAGCCATACTAGGCCCGGCTCCGGACTGCCGTCGGCGGCCTTGCTGACTCGCTCCTCACGATCCTCCGCGCGATCTCAGATCCCGCGTCTCGCACAGCGCGCGGTGTCTCATAAATTCGCCCAGCCCGGCGCAGCGAAGCCCGTCTCAGCAGCGTGACATTGTGCGACGGCCTGCGCAGCTAGCGGACGCTAGCCGCCCGTCTCCTTGTCGGCGCGACCGATGCCCATCCGGCCGTCGCGCGATAGCCCGAAGACGTGCCTCGCCAATCTCAAAGAGTTGCCAACGAGGTCGGACGCACGCCGAGCGGGCGAAGTGCTTGCCACGGCAGAAGTGCAGAGGGGCAGAGAGACAAAAGGGCGGGAGGGCAGAAGCGCAGAACGACACAAGTCAGCGCGGCGAGCAATGCGGCCGGTGCCATGCTCACATGTTCCGGTCCAGCAGGCGGTACGAGATCGCTTCGCCAAGATGCGCGATCGAGGTGTTCTCCACGCCTTCGAGGTCCGCGATCGTACGCGCTAGACGCCGAATCTTGTCGTAGGCTCGCGCGGAGAGTTGCAGCTCGGTCATCGCTTGCCCGAGCATCGCGCGAGACGAATCGTCCATCGGCGCCAGCGAATCAAGCTGCTTGCCGGTGAGTCGCGCGTTAGGGGTGTTCTCACCCTGACGCGAAATCTGGCGAGCCCGCGCGGCGCCGACCTGCGCTCGCATCTGCGCGGAACTCGTGCCGGTAGGGGCTTGCGATAGCTCCTTCCAAGGCACCGCCGGGGCCTCGACGTGGATATCGATGCGGTCGAGCAGCGGGCCCGAGAGCTTCTCCAAGTATCGCGCCATCGCACGCTTCCCCACTTCGCCCGGCGCGACCGTGCCTTTGGGAGTTGGGTTCATCGCCGCAACCAGCATGAAATTCGCGGGGAACCGAACCGCCGAATGCGAGCGAGAGATCGTGACCACATGGTCTTCCAGTGGCTGACGCAGCGTCTCAAGCACAACGCGCGGGAACTCGGCCAGCTCGTCCAGGAACAGCACGCCACGATGCGACAAAGAGATCTCCCCCGGCCTGGGAATAGCGCCCCCTCCCACGATCGAGGCCGGGGACGCGGTGTGGTGCGGGCTGCGGACGGGCCGCGTCGTAACCAGCCCTTGACCCGGCGCGAGCATCCCCGCGGCCGAATAGACCCGAGTAATCTCGATCGCTTCAGACGCCGTCAACGGTGGCAGCACGCCCGGCAACGCCTTGGCCATCATCGTCTTCCCCGTCCCCGCCGGGCCGAGGAGGAGAATGTTGTGTGATCCAGCCGCCGCCACGACGATCGCACGCTTGACCGCTTCCTGCCCTCGCACTTCTGAAAAATCCACCAGCGCGTGCGCGGAACGCAACATCTGCCCGACATCTGGCGGCGAGCACGGCTCGGGCTCGATGTGCCCGGTAAGCAGGCCGACGACCTCCGTCAAAGTGCGCACGCCGAGAGCTTCGATGCCCTCGACCACCGCCGCCTCGATCGCATTCTCGGCGGGGACGATCACGCCGCGGTAACCGCGCTGACGCGCGAGGGCCGCGAGCGCAATGACGCCCTTGATCGGACGCACTCGCCCATCAAGCGCCAGTTCCCCGCCGATCATGAACGCCCGATGGTCCACGCCCTCGATCACACCGCCAGCCGTCGGCCGAGGCTCGCCGCGCACCACGCCCTGGGTGATGAGCAAGCCGATGGCAATAGGCAGGTCGTAGACTGGGCCTTCCTTACGCACATCGGCGGGCGCAAGGTTGATGAGCAACCGCCCGCGCGGCAGCGGGTACCCGCTGTTGCCCACGGCCGACTTCACACGCTCGATCGCTTCCTTGATCCCCGCATCAGGCAGCCCGACCACGGCCTCCTTGCGCTCCCCGGTCTCATCGAGATCAACCTCGACCTCGCAGGGCTGCGCGTCGATGCCTTGGAGAAGAAAAGATTGAACTCGGGCGAGCATGGGCCGACAGCATAGACGAACAGCGACCGATCGTGTAGGAGAGCGAGCGGTCGACGCCTCACGAATCGAATCAAACCTCGCTGGCGTAGGAGAACTCGCCGCCGCCCGCGCTCGAATCCTCGCCAACCAGAAATCGTGCAGACGGCGTAGCTCGTTGAGAATGAACATCCCCTGCATGGAAGCAAGGAAGCCGTGCTGGCTCTCTTCGGTGATGAGCGTGCGGCCTTCCGCGGTGAGGACGATCAGCCAGCCGTAACAGCCCTGAATCGTCGCTTTTCTGGGTTCCCAGCTCAGGCGTTATAGGGGCTCGTATTCCTTGATCGTCGAGACGAACTCCAGACCCATTGTGAACGCTGGTCCAAAGTGTGATCGCGCGGCGAAGTCCAAAAGACGTTCAGTCTGCACGATCGCCCGCACACTCGACGTGCTGGGCAACAAGTGGACCCTGCTAATCATCCGCGACATGCTGTGCGGCAAAGCACGGTACAGAGATTTCCTGCGCTCGTCCGAGAGGATCGCCACGAACATTCTCGCGGCTCGTCTGGAGCGGCTGCTCGAGCATCGCCTGGTCGAGGCCGCGGCCTCGACCGAGCGCGCGGGAAGCGCGACTTACAAACTGACCGCGCGAGGACGTGCTCTGCTCCTCGTACTCGAAGCGATCCGAGACTAGGGGCTGACCAACATCAAGGGCACGGGCGAGATGATGAAGCCCGCGCGGTCACCATGACCGCGCATCGTGGCGCAGCCGCTCAGACGCTCACCCCGGCCTCGCTGGCTCAATATGAATCAGGACGTCGCGAGCCCTCGGAATCTCAGCCCGAACCGCGTCCTTCACCGCGTGCGACACCGCGTGCGCATCACGCACGTTCATGTCGGGATCGACCCGCACGTGCATATCCACCCAATACTCTGTGCCAAACTTGCGAACCTTGATCTTCTCCACGTTGCGCACGCCCGCGACCTTCTCCGCAACCTCACGCACACGCCCAGTGATCGGCGTCTGGTCCGCGTCCATCAGCTCGGCCAGCGGGCCGCGGCCCATCATGAACGCGTTAAGCACAATGATCCCCGCGGCGACCATCGCGGCCCAATCGTCCGCAGACTCATAACCCTTGCCACCCGCCACAGCCACCGCGATGCCCACAAACGCCGCGAGCGAAGTAATCGCGTCGGCCCGATGGTGCCAGGCATCCACCTTCCCCGCGCCGCTGCCCTCCGCCTTGGCTCGTTTCGCCACCACACGAAACAGCGCTTCTTTCACGATCACCACCACCACCAGCACGATCAGCGTGAACGGGGCCGGGGTTTGGTTCGGCGTCACGATCTCGTGTACAGCCTTAACCGCGATGACAATGCCCGCCAGCCCGACCATGAGCGACACCGCCAGCCCCGCCAGCGGCTCGGCCTTGCCGTGCCCGTAGGGGTGAGATTCGTCAGGAGGCTTGGCGGCGATCCAGAGCCCACCCCAGATCACGGCCGAGCCCAGGATGTCCGTCAGCGACTCCACCGCGTCGGCCACCAGCGCGTACGAATGACCAACAATCCCCGCGATGAGCTTGACCCCCGCGAGCGCAACGTTTGCGAACAGACCGAGTATGGCAAGGCGCTGCAGGCCGCCCGGCTTAAGAGGCGGCAAACGGTTCGATGCCGGATCAGCGGCCGGAGTTCTTGCGAGAGTTTGAGGCCGAGTGTCCATCGTGGCGTCCGAAGCCAAGATCGTACCACCGCTATCCTCAACCCTTATGCGTCACGTCACCCTCATCACCACCGGCGGCACGATCGAGAAAACTTACGACGAGGCCACCGGTAGCCTCGAAAACCGGCGGTCTATCGTCCGCCGCATGCTCACGCGGCTGCGGCTCGAAGACACCGCCATCAACATCATCGAACTGCTCAGCAAAGACAGCCTGCTGATGACCGACGAGGACCGCGGGTTCATCATCGAAGCGATCCGCGCAGCCGGGGGCGAGCACGTCCAACGAGCAACCCAGCTCGACAAGAGCAACGCCAGTCCAGACCAGGCTCGGCCTCACGGCGGCATCGTCGTGCTGCACGGTACAGACACGCTCGAACTCACCGGCGAAGCGATCCTCAAAAACATCGTGCCGACTGTGCCGATCATCCTGACCGGGGCGATGAGGCCCTACGAAATGCAGCGGTCTGATGCTCTGCAAAATCTCACGGAATCGATCTTCGCAACCGAGATCCTGCCGCCCGGCGTCTACTGCGTGGCTCACGGGCGGGCGCTGCCGTTCCCAGGGGTCAAGAAAGATCGCACGCGAGCGACTTTCATTTAAGAGTCTGTTTCAGAACCTTCAAATTTCTAGTGGGACAGGTTTTCAACCCGTCACTAAGCCTTCTACTTCTTGGTTCTGAATCAGCCTTTTAAGCCAGCCAAGCATGATGGCGTAACCCCAGCGCAAGAAAAAACCGCGTGCGCGGCACACGGTGATCTGCTTGGGTGCGATGGTGCTTGCGGAGAAACAGTCGGCTCGGAGAGCCGATCTACCAAAGCCGACCTACCTAAGCCAGCTCAGCCGTTGATCGCCGTGACCTTGACCTTGGTGTAGCGCTGGCGGTGCCCCGTCTTCTTCTGCCAAGTCTTCTTGGCCTGAAAGTGCTGGATGTAGAGCTTCTCGCCCTGCACCATCGGCTCGAGGATCTCGGCCGTCACGCTAGCGCCAGGAACATACGGGGCCCCGATCTTGGCCGCGCCACCGACGACGCCGACCAAGAGAACCCGGTCGAACTTGATCGACTTGCCAGCCGCGGCCTCGCCGCCCTCGACCAGATCGATCAGAATCTCCTGACCCTGAGCCACCGTCCGCTGCCCGCCGCACTCTTCAATGATCGCGTACATGATCGAGAACTCCATCCGTAACGCCCAGGCCATCGGAATCAGAAGCCACCACTCGCCCGGGACAGGGAGAGGATGTTAGCGCCAAAGCCGGGCGGGACAAGAGAACGGCCGAACAAGCCGCCGAACAAGCCGCCGAACAAGCCGCGGAACAAGCCGCGGAACAAGCCGTGGAACAAGCCGGTGGAACTGGCTGACGAAACCAGCTGTTGCGATCAACCCGATCATTTCTCGAACAAAGCCACGCACGCCAGCACCTTCCCCTCCGTCTCGTCATGCACCGCGAACGTCCCGCCCGGATAAAAACTCGCCCCGCCATACGCCCCGTCCTTGCGGCAGCAGTAAAAACTGATGTTGAAATTTGGCCTGCCATCGGGCCGCCGGAGCCGCTTTTCCTTGGTGTGGTCGGCCGCCCGCTTGGCCGCGTCCATCGCCGCCTGCGCCGGGGTCATGCCGCTCTCCATCGCACGCACCATCGAATACGCCGACAGGTTCGCGATCGCCGACTCGCCCCGCCCCGTACACCCCGCCGCCCCCACCGCGTTGTCGCAATAGTTTCCCGCCCCGATGATCGGCGAATCCCCCACCCGCCCAGGGATCTTCCAAGACAGCCCGCTCGTCGTCGTGCACGACGCGATGTCGCCCTTTCTCGTCACGGCCGAGCAATGCACCGTGCCGTAGGTGTACATCTGGTGCATGCCCTCAACCGCCGCGTGCCGCTCGTTCTGGAATGGCTTGCCGACCAGCTCGTCGCGTTCATCATCATTCAACCAAGCGTCCTTGCCGAGATTCTCCTTCCACTTCACCCACTGCTCGCGGGCGGCCTCCGTCAGCAGGTTCTCTTCCGGGAACCCATGCAACTTGGCGAACCGAGCCGCACCCTCGCCAACCAGCAAGGCGTGGTCCGTACGACGCAACACCAGCAACGCTACCGCCGCAACATTCTTAATCCCCCGCACGCTGGCGACCGCGCCAGATTTGTGCGTGGGCCCGTACATGACGGAGGCGTCGAGCTCGACCACGCCCTCGGCATTGGGCAACCCGCCCAGCCCGACGCTCATGTCGTTGGGATCGTCCTCGATAATGGTCACGCCCTGCACAATGCAGTCGGCCGGGTCGTAACCCTGCTTCATCAACTCCATCGCGCGGTTGACGGATCGCGCCCGTTGCCAGAGGCGATGACGACGGGGCCGCGGTGAGTGTCGCCGGGGCCGGGGGAGGCGAGGTTCCCAACGGGTCCGTTCGCGGGTTGAACGCGTGCCGAAGCGATCGCGCTCCCAACGGCGAGCGCGGATGACCTAGCAAGGAACTCACGGCGAGAGGGGTGGTTCATGCCAGCCCTTCTATCAGAACGGATCATGGATGTCGAGCGGGCCCGAGGTTCGAAGATGCGAGCTCGGAGGCCCGCCCCACCTCGATCCCCTAGCAACCCGACTCGAAGCTCGTCACATACGCTTTGAAGTCTCAACGAGTGGGGAAACCGTCTTTGTCAAGGGCCGCTGCGGTATGTGGCATCAACTTCCATGTCCCTAACCACTTTTCTGCCACCCGCCGCCTTTAGTATATAGGGTTACCGGAAAGCCGCGTCCGGCAAGATCGACGAGGTGCCAAAGCCTGCTGGTGGATGGCCCACGGGAGGGACGACGCCTCAGTGATCACCGACCAAGAAGCCAATCGGAAAGAAAAATCGCTCTTGATGGCCCGCTCTGACTTCGCCCCGAGGTGCCTCTGGAAATGCTAGATGCAGTAGATTGAACGCCAAACGGATCATTTACCGTACAAAAACTGCGAGATCTTCTTGACATCCTGTCAATCGTATCCGTACTAACTGTGGCTTGGGAGATCCCTTGTGGATCGTCAGAGCGAAAGCTCTGCCCGAGCCTTTTTCGTCAGGATTCGGGGGGGCACCTTGTACCTTTTGTAAGTGGACGCTTCGAGCGTTCCAGAAGTCACCGCCAGTCCAAAACTCTATGGACTTGTGGGCGTCTGCGTTCACGAGGGAACGTGGTTCGCACTAGAAAGCAGGATTGCCGGTCTCAAGAGGCGGTATTCGTGTTCGGGCGAGCGCTTTGAGTTGCACGCCACCGATCTAAAGGCCAACTACACCGAACAGGCTGCTGTGGCCGGATTTCTTGACCTCGACCGCGACAGTCGTCGCGCATCTGTTCGAGAGCTTCGACGACAGAAGCTTGGAAAGCTCAACGGAGAAAGGCTCAAGCAACTTCGAGCACAGCACAATCGAACAGATCCCTTTGTCCACTTGAGTCTTACGGAACGCGAGTCACTTATTGCTGACTCACTGGATTTGGTCGGCACCCACGATGGCCTGCGACTGTTCGGGGAAATCGTAGACAAGCAGCACTGTGCCGCCGTCTTTGGCGACTCAGACGTGGTGCGGGCAAGTTTTACCCAGCTTGTTTCGAGGTTTGATCAGTTTTTGAGCACAGTAAACAGGATTGATCCGCACAGCCCACAAAAGGGTATGCTCATCATGGACAACGAACCGGCGCATGCAAGGCGATTCGAAGAACTGCTGAAAAGTTTTCGAGAGTCTGGCCACCCTTTTGGAGTGGTAAACCACGTTATCGAAACGCCGATGTTTGTTGACAGCCGCTCGGCGGGATGCATCCAACTCGCGGATATATGCTCTTATTCTGCCCGCAGATATGTTGAAAACAGATCGTCCGATGATTCAATGGATGGCATCAACTTCCATCGTATATTTCCGCAGTTCGCGCGTGGTGGAGATCGACTCCATGGAGTCCGCCACTACTGCCCGAAGGGGTCATGCGCCTGCGCGATATGCAGAGAGCGCGGACACTCTGCTCACACGGATGGTCTGGCAACCATGCGTATGAGAACAACCGCGATTGTCGGACCCGGAATCGACGAAAATGTCCCCCCAACCAACTAAAGTGATCGACGCGGCAGGTGACATCGACTCTCATACATGTTCGTGACCAGTGGCGTTGAAATCGGTTCCTCCGTTTCCGATGAGGATTTCATTTTGAAGCGGGCGACTCGAAGACAAAAACAGACTCCTAGCCCACGGGCTTCGCGTGCGTTGAACAGGTCTGTGGGCATCTCCATGAATCCGCTCTAGCAACCCGCCTCGAAGCTCGCCACATACGCGTCAAAGTCCTCGCCCGTGACAAACCCGTCGCCATCAAAGTCTGACGCGAGTTCGCCCAGCTCAAAGGCCGCCACATACACGTCAAAGTCCTCGCCGGTCACAAACCCGTCGCCGTTAAAGTCCGCCGGGCGGAGTGTGTCGAACCCGAACGAGGCCGGGGTCGAGGCGGTCGAGCCCCCACTATTCACCGCCGTCACGCCCCAGTAATATGTGTTGCAGGTCGCCAGCAGCCCGCCGGGGATCACGAACGAAGTTCCCGCGAGGCCCGCCTGGGTCAAGATCGGCGCGGTCAGACTTGGATTGGCCGCGACGCGGACCGTGTAGGTTGTCGCGCCGGTCGCGGCGGCCCATGTCAGCGTCGGCGTCAGCGCCGTCGAAGCCGAACCATTCACCGGACTCAGCAGCGCAAAGCCGCCCGGGGCCGTCACCGCCAGCGGAAGGATGAAGTCCGCGATCACCGGCCTGTGGTCCGAGGCCTGCGACGTCACCAAGCTAGGGCTGCCCGAGTACCCGATGGTCTGCGGAGGGTATGCCGTGGCCGGTATCAGCCCGGAATTGAAAATGAACGTCCGCCGCGGCGTCGTGATGCTGTCCTGCCAGCACATATAGTCCAGCTTGGACGAGGACTGCGTCGTGCGGTTGTTGGTGAAAAACTCGCGCGCATCATCGAACGCGCTGTCCGAGCGGTCGCGGTCGGTGCCGTCCATACCGCCAGGGTTGGCGCTGAGGGCACGGGTCATCCAGAGCACCGGCCCGTCCCGGCCGTTGCTGTTCTCGTCCTCGTTAAAATCGCCGCCCCAGATCACGGGCGTCTGGGCGTTCAAAACGCTGGTGACTTTGGGGCTATCAAAGACAATGTTGTTCGGGTCAGGGGTCGAGGTGCCCAAACCGTTGAAGATAGAGTCGATATAGTACGCGATGTTCTTCGAGGCGTTCAGGCGGTCCGACAAGTCCGAGCTCGCGCCGCCAGACTTCAGGTGGGCCGTCCCCATGACCAAGTTCCCCGCGTAGGTCGCGTCGGGAAGGTTGATCTCGGCGAAGATAAACCCGCGGATGCCGCTGGACCCTCCCGGGGCGAACCCGGCCGGGAGCATCGAGAATTGACTGATCACCGGCTTGCCGTCGCCGTTGATGTCCGCGAACGCGTACCGGCTCAGCACGACGTTGCGGTTAAACCCGTCGTCCACATCACTCACATAGACATACGGCAGGTCATAGGTCGGTGCGTACTTCTGGACGTACGCCGTCACCGCAGCGTTACCCTTGAACGGGTCGTTCCCGCCGTGCAGGAAAAGGTTGATGGTCGTCGTGAGGTTGGCGACAGTGTCCACGCCCGAGCCCGAGCCGTTGCCCGAGTTATCGCCGACCTCGTGCATCACCAGCACGTCGGGCTGCATCGACGCGACGATCCGGGCCATCGCGCACCACCCGTTGAGCCCCTCCACCTTGCCGTTGCTGGTCGAGCAGATCTTGTCCTGAACGTTCCAACTCATGACGCGAACATCGGTGGCATCCGACTTGAGCCACTGAGCCGCTGGCGGGTTCCATTGGGCCGACGCCGAAGTGACAGCCAGCAGCCCGAGCGCGGCCGCGATCAGCGTCGAACCACCACGCACGGCGAGCACGCAACCAAGGCGAATACAACGGTTCATAGGTACCTCTCTCAGGTAAATCGGGCCGACTCTTTCCAGAGAGCCGACCGACTAGATCGATCGAAAAACAACGAGCCCGAAGAATAGCGCGGCGGGCGGCTCCCGGCGGCCGTCTACTCTCGCGTGTGATCCGCCTCCTCACCTGGAATATCCTGCACGGCGGAGGCCCAAAACGCACGCCCGAGATCACCCTGCGGCTCATCGAGCACAACCCCGATCTCGTCATGCTCTGCGAGTTCCGCCGGACCTTCGGCGGCCAGATCGCGGCCGTGCTCGCCGACCACGGACTCAAACACCACGCCTCCACCGACCCCGGCCCCGGGACCAACGGCGTTCTCATCGCATCGCGCTGGCCGATCGCGCGCGGCCCGACGCCAGCGGGGGCGGTCTTTCAGCAGCGCTGGCTCGAAGCCCAAGTGCCGTCGCTCGATCTCAACCTGATCGGCGTTCACATCCCCGACGACTCGCGTCCAGACGACAAAGCACGCTGCTGGCGAGCCGTGGTGGACCGCGGACGCGCGTTGAAAGCGAAAAAAACTGTAGTGCTCGGCGATTTCAACACCGGGCGTCACCACGAGGACGAGCCGGGCGCAACGCTCGGGTGTACCGGACTCATGGGCGCGCTCTGCACGCTGGGGTACGTCGATGCCTGGCGCGAGCGCTTCCCGCGCGGGCGCGAGTACTCGTGGTACAGCCGGACCGGCGCGGGCTTCCGGGTCGATCACGCCTTTGTTTCCAGTGCTTTACGCGCGAATCTCCTAGCCGCGCGGTTCTCGCACACCGAACGCGTCGAGCGCGTTTCAGACCACTCGGCACTGCTCGTTGAGCTGTCGATCGAGCCCGGTCAACCCTCGATCTAAGCGGCGCAATACGCTGCGACGAGCGCACGAAACAGTCACACGCGTCCAGCCCGGGCTCTCACGCCCGCCTCGCGATCGCTCAAAAACAGCGAGAAAATCGCGCATTTTGACGATACACCACTTGCCGAGCACGTCCGCGTCGGTTAAAACTCACGTAGTTTCGTGTCCTCACACAGTTCATTGGAGAAATTTCATGGCCAAGAAGATGTCGAAGAAGCCCGCCCCCAAAGCCGCTAAACCCGCACCCACCAAAGCCGCCGCCACCCCCAAGCCGATGAAGATCACCGCCGCTGGCAAGATCCGCACCAAGGGCGAGGTGTACACCACCATCGCCGAAGTTTCGGGCCTCCCACGCAAGCAGGTCGCCCACGTCTTTGACATCCTCGGCAGCATGATCGCCGCCGATATCAAGAGCAAGCCCGGCGTCTTCGCCGTCCCCGGCCTCATGAAGATCACCTGCGTCGTCAAGCCCGCCACCAAAGAACGCGAAGGCGTCAACCCCTTCACCGGCGAAAAAATGGTCTTCAAGGCCAAGCCCGCACGCAAGGCCATCAAGGTCCGCCCACTCAAGGGCCTCAAAGCCATGGTCGGTTAAGTCGCTGTGGTCCATGCTTTGGCCGGTCAAGCCCCGGCCAACTCATCCAAACGATCTCAAAGAACAACGCACCCTCGCGAGTGCGTTGTTCTCATTGGTCCACCCTTTTTTTTGGTCTCCGGCTCATTCCGAAGAGGGCAGGTCTTCAACCCGCCTCCCCAAGCACCGCGGCAACTCTACCCGCATCGTCGTCCCCTGCTTCCACACGCTCGACACGCTGACCGAGCCCCCTAGCGACTTCACCGCGTGCTTGACGATCGCCAGACCAAGCCCCGTGCCGCGCCGCTGCGATTGGCCCGACCGGGCTGAGTCGCTCTGGTAAAACCGCTCAAAGATCCGGGGCTGATGGCTCAGCGGGATCCCGATCCCCGAGTCGATCACCTCAAAGCTCGCCCCCTCACGCCTCTCACGCTCCCCGGCCCCACCAGCAGCCCCACTATCACCAAGCACCCGCCCCACCACCCGCACCGTCGTCCCCTCGTACGCAAACTTGGTCGCGTTCTCCAGCAGGTTCTTAAAGATCAAGGCCAACGCCCGCGGGTCGGACTCGATCACCGCAACCTCGAGCCAAACGTCGCACTCGATCAAAAGCTTCCGCTCCACACACACCGGCTCGAACACCGCACGCAGCCCCTCCAGCATCTCCACCACCGACACCGGCCCGATCTCCACCGGGGCCTCGGGCGATTCCAGCCTCGAAAGGTCCACCAAGTCACGCGTCAGCTCTTCCAGCCGACCAACATTGGTCGCGATCATCTGCACGAACCGCCCCATCATCGCTGGCTCCGCGTCCGGCTCGGCCATCGTCTCCACCGCCGCGCGGATCGACGCCAGCGGAGTCCTGAGCTCATGGCTGGCGTTGGCGACAAAGTCCGTCTTCAACTGCACCGCCGTCGCCAAGTCCGTCACATCACGCAGCGTAATCACCACCGCCGAAGCCAAACTCCCCTTGCTCGGCCCTAGGTCCAGCGACGCTGGCGTCGCCAGAACCTGGAAAATCCGGTTCACGCCCTGCCGCGCGATCTTCACTTGCCCTTGCCGCGTCGTCCCCGCCGCCGCCACCGAGTGCATCCCCAGAATCTCAGCCTGGCTGAAGAGCTCATCAATCCCCAACCCCGCCAGCCCAGTCCCAGCCCGGCCCCCGAGGCGATCAAAGAAAACCGCCGCCGCACGGTTCCATCGGATCACCCACCCGGCCGGATCGGTCGCCAGCACCGGATCGGCCAGCGAATCAAGCAACGCTTGCGCGTTCGCCAGATCAACCCGATGAGCCGCAAGCAAGGCCGCAGCCTGAGCCTCGGCTCGCGCAAGCTCCTCCCCAGCCCGCTCCACCTCGCCCAGATCACGCCGCCGGTCCGCAGCCCCAACGCCGACAATCCCAACCGTCCCGATCGCCGCGAGCACAACCGCGAGAACCACGACCACCCACGCCGAGGCTCCGTTCAGCGCAGCAAACACGAGCCCGAGCGCGCCGACCCAGACCGCCGCGAGAGCGATCAAGTGAGAGACGGCCCGCGCCGCCGGGTCACGCGCGCGAGAAGATTTCTCCGCGAGGTTCATGCAGCAATCGTAAACCAGCCCAGAGCGCGATGCGTGCAAATGGCAAAGGCACGCCTGCGCAGCCGTCGAACCGACCACTCGGCTTTAAGTTGTTGACAGAGCCGACAAAGTCGAGGCAGCTGACCGGGCCATCGACGTTGACATCCGCGGCGCGAGACCGCTCACACTGATTCGTCGGCCGCCACCGGCTCGGCTGTCAGCCGGTACCCCACCCCGCGCACCGTTCGGATCAGCGAAGAATGCCGCCCCAATCGCTTGCGGATCGACGTCATATGAACATCGATCGTCCGGTCAGTCACCGTCACGCCCGGGCCCATCGCCCGCGACATCAGCGTCGATCGTGACAGCACCTTGCCGCTCGCTTGCAGCAACGAGGCCAGCAGGCGAAACTCGGTGAGCGTCAATTTCAGGACTGTCCCGTCCAGCGTGGCCTCGTGCGTGCCGGTGTCGATGTTGAGCGGGCCCAGCGCCAGAGTACGGTGTTCCACCGGCGCGCTGCCCACACGCCGCAGCATTGCCTCGATGCGAGCCATAAGCACCTTCACCGAGAACGGCTTTGTAATATAATCATCGGCACCCACCGTCAGGCCCACGATCTGGTCCACGTCCTCGCTCTTGGCCGAGAGCATGATGATCGGGACGGCGGCCGTGGCAGGGTTGGTGCGGATGCGGCTGGCGACCTCAGTCCCCGACAGCTCGGGGAGCATCACGTCCAGCAGGATCAGGTCAGGCACACGAGTGGCGATAGACTGCAGCGCGAGCCGCCCGTTCGCGGCCGAGACCGTCTCGAACCCCGCTTTTCTAAGGTTATACGTGAGCAACTCAACGAGGTCCTTCTCGTCGTCCACGATCAAAATTTGCTTGCGATCGGACATACGGATTCGTTCCAAAGTCCCTCGTCACAACTCACGACAAGACGCTAGGGCCCGGCCAGATCAGTTTTCCCGCACCTCGTGTTCGGAAAGCGCTAAGTTCGGCGAGCGATGGTGCTCGAACCGCGCCCATCACGTTGAAGCACGATTCTCGCCGAGGCCCCGAGTTCTCGGCCGCGCGACCTGCCGGACATCTTTGACCGAGCGCCTTCGGGTTGAAGTAGACTCGGGCCATGGCAAGCACCGCATGGTCGGGCTCGTTCCTATTCCTTGTGCTCGCCGCGATCGCGGCCATCGGGCTCCTGGGGGTGCTGCTGTTCGTGCTCGGCTGGCGCGGCCGACAGATCAACGACCACCCGGTCTGCGGCACGTGCCCCTTCGACCTCTCGGGCGTCGTCCTCGCGGGCACGATCACCACCAGCACCCCCCGCTGCCCCGAGTGCGGCACGATGCTAGACACACCTGGCTCGGCCCAGACCTCGTCTTCCCCGAAACGCCGGTGCTGGACGAGCGTGGGCCCCAAAGGATCGCTCCGAAATGACGTCACCAAACTCAGAGTTCCGGCGGATCTTCATCGCGATGTTCCCGGCCGTCACACGAGCACCAAATAAGCGCGCATCGATCTCGAATCAGTCTCAGTGTTCTCGGCCCATTCCAACGGTCAATTCTGCCCCGCAGAGGGTGTCAGAGTCGGGCTTTGAACGGTGCTGCGGCGGGCGGCGGGAAGTTGAAAAGACGAAGTTTGGCCGATTTTCGTGCCGGGAGAGCCTTTCTGTCGAAAAAAATTTCTGTGGTTCACCCAGTGTTATCCGGTGCGTCCAAGGAAGCGCTGCCGACTCATCGAGGTGAACCTAAGTGCTTTTTATTCAATGAGTTACGTTTGTTTTCTGTGTGATTCGGATCGAGGTTTGCGGTTCTGATTGGGGCGTGTCTGGTAGCTCAAAATGCAAATCGAGGGGTTCCCCGACTTGCGAATGGTCACTAACCCCGCTCCAATACCGCCCTCAGCAAGCCAGCTTGTCCGCAACCTCCGCCGGTCGGGAGATCGCAGACGAGCGAGTTTGAAGGAGGGCGGTGCGACAGTCGTCGGTGAGAAGCGACGGCCCAGTCGGACTCGCAAGAAATTGGCCTTGAACCCCTCCGCTCAGACTGGGTTTCAGTTCGAGCGGTTCGTGTCGGGGTTCCGGGATTTTGGTCAGAGGAATCGAAGGTCGACCGTTTTCAGGAGTTCAATATGACAACTGCAAAGATTCTCGTGGTGATGGCAGGCTTGACCATCGGCGGCGTGGCCGTCGCGGGCGGGCCGGAGACGACGGACAGCAACCGCGCGTACGCGGCCGAGATGAAGGCTGACGCCGCTCTGCGGACCAGCAATCTCAACGGCAGCAACAGCGGCCTGATCCTGGCGGACGGCGGGGACACCAGCGTCAAGCTCGGTGGTTTCGCTCAGTTCCGTTACATCAACAACTTTCGTGACAATCCCCCCAACGCGACCTCCGGCTCGTTCCACGACAGCGGCTACACCAACGGCTTCGAAGCCACCCGCACTCGTCTGGAAGTCACCGGCAACATCATCAGCAAGGCCCTGACCTTCAAGGTCGATTCAGACTTCAACAAGTCTGGCGATGCCTCGCTCAAGGACGCTTGGGGCCAGTACGCCTTCGATAACGGCGTGAAGGTCAAGTGGGGCCAGTTCAAGCTCCCCGTGCTCCGCGAGGAGCTCGTCGCCGACGTGAACCAGCTGGCGATCGACCGCTCGATCGTCAACACGATCTTCACCCAGGATCGTTCGCAGGGCATCCAAGCCGCGTACGAGCAGGACCAGTGGCGCATCCTCGGCGCGCTCAGCGACGGCCTGCAGACCCTGAACACCGACTACACCTCCTCGGCTGAGGCAGATTACGCCTTCTCGGGCCGTGGCGAGTTCAAGTGGGGCGACGACTGGAAGCGCTTCGCTGACTTCACCAGCTGGCGTGGCCAGTCCAACGCGGGTCTGATCGGCGTGGCCGCTCACTATCAGCACAGCGGCAACACCGCCTCGGCCGGTAACAACGCGGAGAAGGTGGACCTGATCCAGTACACCGCCGACTTCAGCCTCGAAGGCAACGGCTGGAACCTGTTCGTGGCCGGCGTCGGCCGCCACTCCGAACCCAGCGGCACCAACACCGCTAGCACGTTGGATGATTTCGGCTTCGTCGTCCAAGGCGGCGTGTTCGTCAACGACCAGATCGAGCTCTTCGCTCGCTACGACGGTGTCTTCGTCGACAGCGACTACGGCAACGGCATCGACGACACGTTCAACACCCTCGCTGGCGGCGTGAACTACTACGTCTTCGCCCAAAGCCAGGCGTTCAAGATCTCGGCCGACGTCCAGTACTTCGTGGACGAGGTCAGCAGCAACGTCCTTGTCTCAGGCGTTTCGGGCAGCAACAACAACGCGCTCCGCTTCGACGGCGAGGGCGGTCAGTTCGCCGTCCGCCTTCAGGTCCAGCTCGTTTTCTAACCTGACCTGGTTCGCAGATCCGTGATTCAATGTTCTCAAACCAGCCGACCGCAAGGTCGGCTGTTTCTTTTTTTGACACCCACGCTGGCGCACGTCATCCCACGTCGAGCCAAGCTCGCCTCGGTACACTCGGTACGATGGATCACTTTTTCGGCATCGATGTCGGCACCTCCTCGGCCAAGGGGGTCGCAATCGACCAGGCTGGCCGCGTCGTCGCCTCGGCCACGCACCCCTACCCCATCAGCCACCCGCACCCCGGTTGGTCTGAGCAGAACCCCGAGGACTGGTGGGCCGCCACCGTCCGCGTGATCGCGGACCTGCGCACTCATCTCGGCGTTGAGAGAGGCGGAGCAGGCGGAACCAACAACATCCGAGCCGTCGGCCTCAGCGGGCAGATGCACGGCTCGGTCTTCCTCGATCAGGCAACCATCAACGCACGAGGCCAGCACGGCACCCCCTTGCGCCCAGCGATCTTGTGGAACGACCAGCGCACAGCCTCCCAGTGCGCCGAGATCGAACAACTCGCGGGCGGGCGCCGCGCCCTCGTCCAACTCGTCGGCAACGCGGCCTTGACCGGCTTCACGCTGCCCAAGATCCTCTGGCTGCGGCGGCACGAACCCGGCGTCTACGCACGCGTCGCGCAGGTCCTGCTCCCCAAGGACTACGTGCGCTTCCGGCTCAGCGGGCACTGCGGAACGGACGTCGGCGACGCCTCAGGGACGCTGCTCCTCGATGTCGATCGCCGCACGTGGAGCGCCAAGGCGATCTCAAACGTCGAGCTAGACCCGACGTGGCTCCCCACAATCGTCGAGTCGGCCGCCCAGTCCACGACCCTCAGCGCCTGGGCCGCGGACCAAACGAGGTTGCCCGTGGGCACGCCGATCGTGGGCGGGTCGGGCGACAACCAGTGCGGCGCCGTCGGGGCTGGCGTGGTCGCGCCGGGGATGGTGCTGGCGACGCTGGGGACCAGCGGCGTCATCTATGCGCACGCCGATCAGCCGCGGAAAGACCTGCCGCCCCCGCACCTCATCAGCAATAAGGACGACAATGACATCGGCCGCCTCCACACCATGTGCGCCGCCACCGGCGACGCTCGCACGCCCGGCGGATGGTGCGTCACGGGCGTGATGCTCTCTGCCGCAGGCTCGTTGCAATGGGCCCGCGACACGCTCTTCCTCCAAGAATCCTTCGACACCCTCCTGTCCGAGGCCCAGCGCGCACCCCCCGGCTGCGAAGGCCTCATCTTCCTGCCCTACCTCACCGGCGAACGCTGCCCGCACGCCGACCCCGAGGCTCGCGGCGGATGGATCGGCCTGACCGCACGCCACACCCGCGCACACCTCATACGCGCCATCGTCGAGGGCGTGACCTTCGGCATGAGACAGATCCTCGACCTCGTGCGCTCAACCGGAGTTCCAGTGGACCAAGTCCGCCTCGGCGGCGGCGGTGCCCGATCACCGCTCTGGCGCCAGCTCCAGGCCGATGTCTACGACCTGCCCGTGGCGACCACGAACACCGACCAAGGCCCCGCCCTCGGCGCAGCCCTGATGGCAGGCGTCGGCGCCGGAGCCTGGCCCAGCGTCCCCGCCGCGTGCGCGGCCACGATCCGGGAGGTCGAGGTCGTCGGGCCGTCGGAACATTCGGGGCAGTATTCAGCGTCGCGACAGGCCTTCGAACGGCTGTACGAGGCGCTGCGGGAAACGAACGGCATGCTCGCGCGGATCGAATAGCGCAGGCTCGGTGGCACGGGCACGCTGACTCGGTCCCAAAGAAAACGGCCCCCGGCGTGACGCCGGGGGCCGTGTGTGTTGATGGAAGACTCAACCGCAAGAGATTCGGTCCCAGCTCCGTGCTTTAGCACCCCGCCTCGAACGCGACGTTGTACGCGTCGAAGTCTTCACCAGTCACGAACCCGTCACCGTTAAAGTCGGCGGAGATGTTCCCAGCCTCGAATGCGGCCACGTAGGCGTCGAAGTCCTCACCGGTCACGAACCCGTCGCCGTTGAAATCAGACGGGCAGGCGTTTACAGCGAGCGTCGCGGCGGTGCTCGTCACGCTGCCGCAGAGGTTGGTCACGACGCAATCATAACTTCCAGCGTCGGCCGGGCCGATGTTAGTAAGGTTCAGTGTGACCGTGCCCGAGCCCGAGATGTTCCCGCTGTCGGCCAGATTCACCGTGTTCTTGCGCCACTGATACGAGAGCACGCCCGAGCCCGTCGCGCCGACCGTGAACGCGGCGTTCGTACCCGGGTTCTGGGTCAGGTTGCTGGGCTGAGAACCGATCGACGGCGAGACATTCACGGTGAGGACCACCGCGTTGCTCGTCACCGAACTGCACCCGTTGGTGACAACGCAGTCGTAACTCCCGCCGTCGAGGACCGACGTGGACAGGATCGAATAGCTGCTGGCGATCGCGCCGCCGATGTTGGCGGTGTTCTTACGCCACTGGTAAGTGATCGTCGGCGAGCCGGTCGCGCCGACCGTGAACGCCGACGGCGCGCCGACGCACACGGTCTGCGGCGAGGGCTGAGTGTTGATAGCGACGCCCGTGTTCACGGTGAGCGTTGCGGCCGTGCTCGGCGCGCTGCCGCAAGAGTTGGTTGCCACGCAGTCATAGCTTCCGGCATCACCAGCGACGACGCTGAGAATGTTGAACGTCGGGCTGGTCGCGCCCGGGATGTTGACCGTGTTCCTGCGCCACTGGAGCGTGGGTGCCGGGCTCCCCGTCGCCGTGACGCTGAAGCTGGTGGGCGTGCCCGTGCAGGCCGTCTGATTGCCGGGGTTCTGCGTGAAGCCCGGGCAGGTTGAGCCCGAGACAACCGTGAGCACACCCGCCGCACTCGTGGCGGTTTGCAAATCAGGATTGGTAGCGGTCACGGTGCGCGCGCTAAGGGTCGCCCCGGCCGTCACCGAAACGTTCATCGTGAACTGCAAAGGTGTCGCGTGGCTGAAGCTCACTGAGTTAACCGTGACGCCGGTGCCCGCGACGCTGGCGAGAAGGCGGTTGAACCCGGCCTCGGTGTCATAGAACGCCGAGCCCGAGGCCGACGTCCCGGTCACCGTGATGTTCACGTTCGAAGCACCCTGAGCGACGGTAGCGGGAGAGCACGAAACCGGCAACGCTGGCGGCGGGGCGAGCAGCTTGATCACGCGGACAGCCCACGAGTTGCTCGCGTTGCACCATTCAACGAATGTCCAGAGTGTCTGATCGTCCGTCGGATCGACGACTGTGGCGGCGTAGTCGCCCCAACGCTGGTTGCCGCTGCCCTGAGCGTTATAGCCCGCGACGGCGGCATCGACGATCGTCGTGGCCTGGGTGGTGCCCAGCGGGTCAGAGGACAGGCGACCCGCGGCGGCTGCGCCCGGGCGGTCCGCCAAGCCCGCAACAGTCGCGGCGACCGCCATATGGCCCTGACCGGTCATCGCGATGCCGCTCATCCAGAAGCTCTTGGGGTTGCTGGCGGCGCTGTCAAACATGGTGCCCGACTGGGTCAGCGTCGGGGCGCCGGTCAGCGTGCCAACTTGGTACCAGCGCGTTCCGTTGCGGCCCCCGGCGGCGCTCGCCACGCCAGCGGCATTGACCTGGATGTGGTGCGACGCCCAGAGGCTTAGCGACCCCGTCGCGCGGTTCCTACGGATATTCGCCGAAAGCAATCGACGATCGATACCGTCCAGCGTGCCGGTCGTGCCCAGCGCAGCCACCGCGATCGGGTTGTTGGTCGTCGGGGTGGTGATGTTGAGGTTGCCCGAGATAGTGGGCGAGCCGCCGGGGTTGGTGATACGACGCACAACCAAGCGGCCGGTGACCGCGTTGTCTGGCCCGATGAAGTAGCCCTCCGTGGCCGCCGGGTCGTCGTTATCAACGCCGCGAGCCGCGAACGGACCGCTGCCGACCGAACTGGCGACCATGCGACGGACCGCCGTCACCACAATCGGCCCGCCAGCCAGCACCGACGACTTGCGGATCACGAAGCCCGACACGCCGTTGTAACTAGGATTGAAGATGTTGCCAGCCGTATACAGCGCGTTGGCGTCAACTCCCAGCGAGCAATAGTCGTAAAAACCGTTGGTGTCCGAAGCGTTCGTCGGCGTCACCGTGTCCCACTGAAACTGATAAAACGTGAAGCTCGCCGTGTTGGTGATCGTCGGCCCGCTGCTGACCGCAAGAACCACGCGGTTGGGCGTGGCGACGTTGATCGCCAGCACAAACCAACGAGTCGAAAGCCGGTCGTAACGCACCTGCGGATCAGAGATCCCCGAGGCGTTGGCGACGCTGGTGAAAAACGTGTCGAGACTGGCGTTGAGCCCGCCAACGGTGCCGGTCTTGCTGTACACCGTGATGCGACCGTTGGCGCAGGCCACAACCTGCGTCGGGCCGACCGAGCCCTGAGAGTCCGGCGGCACGAAGCCAGAAGACCCGAGTGTTGGCCCGTTGAACTTGGTGCTCGGGGTCTGTGGGAGACCTGTTCCCGGGCCGGTGTCGATCCGCCCGCCGAGGCCGCCCTGCTCCAGCCCGCCGCCAATCGGCCAGCGGCTGACGTTCGGAGAGTTGAGGTCGGACACCAAGTGGTCCTGCTCGATCTCGTGCTCGTTCATCAGGATCAGCCCGTCGGCCAGCTCCCACTGCTTGCGAAGCGCCTCGCGGTCCATGATCTGCTGGACCGTCTCGGTGATGCCCTTCTCGCCAACCCACGGCGTAATCGGGCCTTCCTGAGCTTGCGCCGAAGAAAGCCCGAGGAACAACGCCGCGAGCGGCGCGACAACCGTGGCGCACGCGCCAACAACGGATCTCCAATTCAACTTCATGACGACCCCTCCGAAAAAGACGGACCACCAGACCAAAGATTCATACGAAAACGAGCAGGAACGAACGTCTGGGAAAAAATACTCGTGCCAAGCACCGACCTAAAGCAAACCCACCACCCCCACCGTGAAAACTAGCAGACCAGTTCTCGTGTACAAAGCCGCTAAACCACGCGAATCACGCCCAGCAAAGACCAGAACACGACGGCAACGAAACTTGAAGAACCCGGGAAGAGTCGAGCGAATGGCTCGCAGAGCACGAACGACCCGGACAACTTCACCTCACCACGATACCAAGTCCCACCGCGGACGCCACACGATATTCGGTCGTTTTTTGGGACCGAACGAAGATTGAACGTTAACTCACGAACTTCCGGTAACTCATCCGAACATTCCAGCGATCTCTTTCTGCATGTGCGGCGTATGAGCGGGTGGTAGATTGCCGATAACACCACCATGCCAGTCACACCCCACACCGAACTCACGCCCGAGCTGCTCACCCACATGCAGGCCATCCGAGCCAAAGCGGTCGAGTACGGGCTCGACTTCTTCGAGGTCGTCTTCGAGGTTCTCCCCTTCGAGACCATGAACCAGATCGCGGCCTACGGCGGCTTCCCCGTCCGCTACCCGCACTGGCGCTGGGGCATGGAGTACGAGAAACTCAGCAAACGCGACGCCTACGGGCTCGGGCGAATCTACGAGATGGTCATCAACAACGACCCCTGCTACGCGTACCTGCAAGAATCCAACGCCGTGACCGACCAGAAGCTCGTCATGGCCCACGTCTACGGGCACGCAGATTTCTTCAAACACAACTTCTGGTTCAGCAAGACCGACCGCAAAATGATCGACCAGATGGCCAACCACGCCACGCGCGTACGCCGTCACGTCGAGCGGCACGGGCACGATGTCGTCGAACGATTCCTCGACGCCTGCCTGTCGATCGAGCACCTCATCGACCCGCACTCGGTGTTCGTGGCCCGCGAAGAGCCCACCCGCTGGCACGCCTCGGGCCAAGGCGGGCAAGGCGGGCGAGGTGCTCGTGATCCGGACGATGAAGACGGCTCAGGGAGCCGCCCTAGCAGAGACTTCCGCCCGGAAAAACTTCCCGCCAAGTCGTACATGGACCCGTTCATCAACCCGCAGCGCGAGATGGACCGTCAGCGGCAAGAATTCGAGCGCAAGCAGGCCTCGGCCAAACGCAAAGTCCCCGCCCAGCCCACCCGCGACGTGCTGCTCTTCCTGCTGCGGCACGCTCACCTCGAAGAATGGCAGCAAGACATCCTGGGCATCATCCGCGACGAAGCGTATTACTACGCGCCGCAGGGCATGACCAAAGTGATGAACGAAGGGTGGGCGACGTACTGGCACTCGAAGCTGATGACGCAACACTTTTTGGAAGATAAAGAGATCATCCACTACGCCGACCAGCACTCGGGCGTCGTCCACATGCCCCCCGGCGGGTTTAACCCCTACAAGATCGGCGTCGAACTCTTCAAAGACATCGAACGCCGCTGGAACAGCGGGCAGCACGGCCCCGAGTGGGAACGAATGGACCTGATCGGCACCCGTGAGGTCTACGACGACAAGTCTCAGCGCGGCCGAGACAAAATCTTCGAGGTCAGGCGTATTTATAACGATGTCAACTTCATCGACGAGTTCCTCACCGAAGAGTTCGTCGAGAAGCACAAAATGTACCAGCACAAACGTGACCCGCAGACCGGCGAGGTCAAGATCGTCTCACGCGATTTCAAACGCGTCAAGCAAACGCTGCTGCACCACCTGACCAACATGGGACAGCCGTTCATGTACGTGGTCGACGCGAACTATCTCAACCGCGGCGAACTGTTCCTGGCGCACAAGTTCGCGGGGCTGGAAGTCGAGGCCGAGAAGGCGACGGAGGTTCTGCAAAACCTCCGCCTTCTGTGGGGTCGCCCGGTCCACCTGCAGGTGCGCGTCAACGAAGAGATGTACCTGCTGACGGTAGATACGCCGGGCGAGAAGCCCAAGCGCGAGCGGATCACGGACGAAACGCCAGCACCAGCGCACGTGGTGGAGTAAGGCGAGAAAGAGCCTCAATCAGATTCGCGCTATGATCGGTAGAATCCGTCTTTGATCCTCCGCAATGAATGGAAGCTCTTTGACTCGGAAATCGCTATGACACTTGAACAACTCTGGCGCTACCTCGGCATCTTCGGCTTCATCGTCGTTCCAACGCTTTCATATGTGTTGGTGCGACGAAACGCCGCGCGTCAAGAGCGGCTTAACAACCAGTCCGCGCTCTCAGGAAACGCCGCCCTTCTTCCAAATCTCAGCGCCATGCCGTGGTTTCTCCAACCCGTTGAAAGGCTCTCGACGAAGTACTTCCCGAAGTTCAAGCCTTGGATGTTGCTCCCGAGCATCATCGGTGGGATCGTTCTCATCATCAACGAGATCGAGCGAGCAACCTCCCTCAAGCTTTCGATGTACGCCGGCGCCGTGCTCGTGATGACCGTCCCGGCCCTCGCTTATGGAATACTCCGTCAGGAATATGGACGCACCCAGCGGCTTCTACCGCTCTGGCTCGTGATCTACTGCGCGATCAACGGAGTTGTTCTGCTGATCGTCGCGGCCCTGCCGCCTAGATGAATCGGTGGAGCGACGCCCTCCGCCCGTCCTTAGCACTACTTTCAACCCATAACGTCGATTCTTTGGATGGCTTCTTCGCCACCCGCTTCGACCTCACCCTCGATCCCGCCCCCAGCACGGCCCGCTTGATCGCCCTGTCGATCGCCCGATCGATCGGGGTGCCAAGCCGAAACGCCTCCACGATTCGTTCAGAGGTCGTCTTGGTCGTTGATCGTCTTGCTTTCGGCACGGTCATGCTCCGAGAGAATCTGCCGCCACAAACGTGGTGCTTCAACGATCGTCGGCATGCCGCGACCGGCCCAAGCAATCGTACGCGAGGCCGCGGTCGCGGAATTGTCGTAGACGCGCCAGTCGTCCGCGAAAGGAAGATACAGGGTCAGAAGTTCACGATGCCACGGCCATAGCGACGACGAACCGTCTCGTCCGGGACGCTGTGTCCGCCTTGGCGAACACGGTTCTTCACACGCCGGATTGCTAGCGCCGGTGATCGCACCCACAAAAACACGATGCGGACCTCCTATCCCTCGTTGCGAAGGCCGCGCAATCAGGGCACGAACGACCGGGTCGCCATCGTGGTCTCGAATGCAAAGCTCACTCTGGCCGCGGCAAGCTCGTGTAGCCGCGCCAGCATGATCCGCCCCGCCGCGAAGCCCCTCGCTCGGGCGCAAAGCCCGCCAAGCCCGCGGCGATCGTGTCGGCGTTGACAAACTCGCCCAGATCGAGCAAGTCCTGCAGCAGGCCGCGCGCGGCCGTCGATTTCCCGGCACCGTTCGGGCCGCCGATGATGACGATTTGTGGACGGCGGTCGATGAGCGAACCCCCAATCATGCCCGACGGATCGGTTTAGCCCGCCGTCATCTTCGCCGCCTTCGCCTTCGCATCATCCAGCGAACCCACATACATGAACGCGCCCTCGGGCAGCGAATCTCCCTCGCCGTTGCACAGCCGCTCAAAGCTGTCGATCGTCTGCTCCAGCGGGCTATCCACGCCCTTGAAGCCCGTGAACTGCTCCGCCACGTGAAACGGCTGGCTCAGGAACCGCTCGATGCGGCGAGCCCGGTTCACGGTCATCTTGTCCTCTTCGCTCAATTCATCGACACCCAGGATCGCAATGATGTCCTGCAGGTCCTTGTACCGCTGCAAAATCCGCTGCACGCGCTGGGCCACGCGGTAGTGACGCTCGCCGATGATCACCGGGTCAAGAATCCGCGAGTTGGACGCCAGCGGGTCTACGGCCGGGTAGATCCCCTTCTCCGCAATGCTGCGGCTCAACGAGATGAACGCATCAAGGTGCGCGAACGTCGTCGCCGGGGCCGGGTCCGTCAAGTCGTCGGCCGGCACGTAAATCGCCTGCACCGACGTGATCGCGCCCTTGCTCGTCGACGTAATCCGCTCCTGCAACTGGCCCATCTCCGTCGACAGCGTCGGCTGATATCCCACAGCGCTGGGCATGCGGCCCAGCAAGGCCGAAACTTCCGAACCCGCCTGCGTAAACCGGAAAACGTTGTCCACGAACATCAGCGTCTCTTTACCCGACGCATCGCGAAACTCCTCGGCCATGGTCAGCGCCGAGAGGGCCACGCGAAGACGCGAGCCCGGCGGCTCGTTCATCTGACCGAACACCATCGCCACCTTATCGAGCACGTGAGCCTTCTTGCCCGACGCGTCGGTGTACTCGGCTTCCTTCATTTCACGCCACAGATCGTTACCCTCGCGCGTCCGCTCGCCAACACCAGCGAACACCGAATACCCGCCGAAGTTCTTGGCCACACGAGCGATCATCTCTTGGATCACGACGGTCTTACCGACGCCCGCACCGCCGAACAGGCCGATCTTCCCGCCGCGCACGAACGGGCAGAGCAGGTCGATGACCTTGATGCCCGTGGGCAGGATTTCCGTGTTGGGGTTGAGCTGTGAAAACTCGGGCGGGGCCTTGTGAATCGGCGACTTCTTCGACGCGTTCACCGGCCCGGCCTTGTCGATCGCCTGACCCAGCAGGTTGAACACCCGCCCCAGCACGCCCTCGCCGACAGGCACTTCCACTGGCCCGCCAGTGTCGGTGCAGTTCATGCCGCGCCGCAGCCCGTCCGTCGAGCCCAAAGCAACCGCCCGCACACGCCCGCCGCCTAGGTGCTGCTGCACCTCACCGACCAGATCAAGTTCCCCAGCCTTGGTCATGCCCTTGATGGTCAGGGCGTTATAGATTTCAGGCAGCGCATCCTCGGCGAACTGCGCGTCGAAGGTGGACCCAATGACCTGCGTAACGGTGCCTTGCGTCGACATGTCGAAAACCTCTCGAAGAAACCTGAGTGCGAGACCAGATGAACAGCCCAGATCAACAGCCCGGATCAACAGCCCCGACGGCCGGGTACCGGGGGTGGGCGAGAAATAGGAGTCAAGGATAGGCGCGAGGTGTGCTGGCGAGGTGTGCTGGGGTGCTACTTCGAAGAGGCCGGATTGACAGCTCCGAAAGGCCGCTGGTCTGAATTTTGTTTGAGTTGCAAACCTGTCGCGGAAGGGCGGGCGTGTGACGTTTCAGTTGGCCGAGGTGGCCGTGCCGCGCTGGCTCAGAACGGCGTTCCTTCAACGCATCGGGCGGCCGCGGCTGTCGCCGCATCCGGCAGGCTCGGGATGAACGCCATCCATCGCCTGAACCACGAGCAGACATAGACGGGAGGAGGGAGGATGCTACCAGTGCGCTCACGCTCGGCTCAGCACGAGGCGACCATACGAACGAACACCGATCACACAGTCAGAAGAAACGTCTCTGCAAAAAAGAAACGAGGCGAAGCGATCAAATCGAGTATCTTGAACTGCCCCAAGGCCAGCCGCCGTGTGTCGCCGCAGATAATCTAGAGAATGTCGGTTCAACCGAGGCAGACGAGTTATATAGTCAACGCAAATAGCCCGCGATGGTCGCGAGCGGTCGATCACATGAGAGATCCCGGGCAAAGTCAGGCCATCCCGCAACCCCGAGGTGTCGAATCACAACTCCGAGCACCGAGTCGCCGCAAGCACTGGTCTTTCAACGTGAGAGCTTCATTTTGCGCCTCGGCTACAAGCTCTTCGGAGAGAGGATGGAGTGGTGGCGAGATAGTCTATGGCGCCGAGCGATCGACTTTGGGCGTGGTCGGACGTGGTTTCTAACGCCCATGGACGCCGTGTTTCGCATGTTGGAGCTCCGGGGCGGCTTGCCGCAGCCAGTCGTGGCCTTGGAACTGTTCGGGCGGCACGGGCTATGGAAGACGGTTGAATACGCGGGTCGGTGCTCGTATCTCGAACACTATGAGATCAATCGTGCATACGCGATGTTTGCCCAAAGGGCGCTGCCGCGAGATCGGACAGTAGTGGTTTGCGCGGACAGCATCGCCGCTGTGCGCGAGGGAAAACTGCGGAGGAACGACTACAGCTTCGTGTTCGCGGATAGTTTCCCAGAGTGCTTTGGCGAAGGATATTGCGAGTACTTCGATCTGATTCCAGACGTGTTCCGGTACTTAGCTCCATACAGCGTGCTGGTGGTGAATGTCTTCATGAAAGTTCAACCAGCCGAGGCCGAAAGTGCGCGGCTCTTGGAGCGGCGGCGAGAGTTCTATGGATTAGATGTCGCGGAGCAGGCGCGGTCCTTGGACTATCGCGCGATGATGAAAGCCCACGCCCGACACGTGCCGAGTCAAGAGTTTGACATCGCGGACATGTTTATTGTTCCTCACGCAGGAATCACCGTGTTCTTGGTGATGTGCCTTCGACGAAAGGGGACCGCGGCGTCGCCGCGAAGCGAGAGCGATTCAGACTACACAGGTCAAATGAGCTAACCAAATCAACCGCCATATATCGGCGAGGAGCACTAAAGTCCACGAGCGGCATCAAATCACCTCGGCGTGCCACTGAGGTCGCGAACATTTACCGCAAAACTTCTAAACGCGCCAGAGCGACCTCAGCGCGGCTTTGGTCTGATCTCGCCCAATCGGCGGCTGGCATCGAAGTCTCGTGGCCTCCAAATCGGATCCGCCCGACCTCGTCAGTTCATGTTCAGTATCCAAACTCATCAAAGTCTTCAACCCAGACTTCGATGCCGCCCGCCAGCGCTGTGCTCAGTGTACATAAAAGTTGTTCCTGACCTGTTTTCTGGTACGCTCCCTTAGCCTCGCGTCGGCCTTCTCAGGAGATCACCATGTCCACCCGTTCCCTCCAACTCATCGTCCTCTCCGCTCTTACGCTCGGCGGCCTCCACGCTCAAGCCCAGTTCACCAAGCGGAACGTCTCCCTATACAAAAACTTCGTGCAAGCCGACTTCGGCGCGCCCGTGCCCGCCAGCGGCAACGACTGCTGGGGCTACGTCGCGCCCTCAGGCCGCGAGTACGCGCTCATGGGGCTGTCTAACCAGATCGCGTTCGTCGAGGTGACCAACCCGGCCAGCCCGCGGATCGTCACGAAGATCTTGCACTCCAACAGCCTGTGGGCCGGGGTGAAGGTCTACAAGAGTTTCGCGTATGTCTCCAACGAGACCGGCGGCGGGATCCAGGTCATCAACATGACCAACATCGACGCTGGCGCGGTTACCCTCGTCCGCAGCCTCACGGACAACGGCCTGCGCACCACGCACACCGTGACCATCAACACCGACAGCGGGTACCTCTACCTCAACGGCGCGAACATCAACAACGGCGGGCTCGTGGTCTATAGCCTGGCAGACCCGGCCAACCCCGTCTTCGTCGGCTTCGGCCCGAACGTCTACACGCACGAATCTCAGGTCGTCACGTACACCGAAGGCCCTTACGCTGGCAAGGAAATCGCTTTCTGCTATAACGGAACAACCGGGTTCGATATCGTGGACGTCACGAACAAGTCGAGCATGGTGCGGATCAGCCGGCTGGTCTACGACCAACTCGGGTACTGCCACCAAGGCTGGCTGAGCACGGACCGCAAGTTCGTGTTCATGAACGACGAGTTCGACGAGACCAACTTCAAGTACACCGCGACCCGTTCCATCGTCATCAACGTCGAGAATCTCTCCGCGCCGTTCCTCGCGACGACCTTCACGTCCGGCCAGGCTTCCATCGATCACAACGAGTACGTCCGCGGCCACGTGCTCTACCAATCAAACTACACCTCGGGCCTGCGGATCTTTAACGTTCGCAACCCGATCAAACCCGTCGAGGTCGGGTTCTTCGACACCTACCCGGCGTCGTTCCGGCATGACGACGGCGCCTTCGCCTTCAACGGGACCTGGAGCAACTTCCCGTTCTTCCCCAGCGGAACCGTGATCGTGAGCGACATCGACCGCGCCATGTTCATCCTCGACACCTCCGCGGCCGAACGCTGCGTGGCCCTCGACATCAACTCCGACGGATTCGCCAACGGCGACGATTTCGACTCCTACGTCGCCGCCTTCGAGGCTGGCACCGCAGACGCCGACTATGACGAAAACGGCAGCGTCAACGGCGACGACTTCGACAAGTTCGTTTTAGACTTCCAACTAGGGTGCGGAGCGTAAGCAAACCCACAGCAGCGACGCCCGCTCGTTAATCTCGCCACGAGAGCCAAACCGCGTAGTGGTCAATCTCATCAAAACATTGGTAGACTGCCAGCGTGACCAAAGCAGCGAACCCGTCCTGCCCTCGCTGTGGATACGACCAATCCGGCGTCATCGCGTCGTGGGTTGAGTCCTGCCCACTGCAAGGCACCTGCAGCGAGTGCGGGCTGGAGTTTGCTTGGTACGACGTGATCTTGGCTAATCGCCTGCGCGTACCAGGGTTCTTCGAGCACATGTCGGGCTTGCAACCTCGTGCCGCGTGGCGAACGTGGGTGTGGACATTGTGGCCCGCCAAGTTCTGGAGGCGTGTGCGACTGGAGCACCCCGTGCGGCTCTCGCGCGCGTGGCTTTGGCTGCTCCTTCTGCTCGTGCAGTTCCAAGTGGCGCACATCGCCTTCGACGGATGGGAGAGTTGGAAGAAGCATGTCGCCGTGAGTCTTCTTGCCAAGCCGCCAGCGGGCGTTCCAGTGCAGGTTGCCCCCGCCTGGACGAAAGGCCTGCTCGCGCGATGGCTCGACCCGCTCCTCGGATCTCCAGAGATCAACTACTTATACGTCAAAGGCACGCCGCCGCCGAGATCTCAATCGTTGAGCGCGGTGATCGACGACATTCTGGCGTGGTGGTCGCCGGGCTGGAGAGATCTGCCCCAGTACGCGATGCCCATTCTCTGCTTCTCGCTCGCGCTGCCCGTCATGCTCCTGTTCCTGCCCGACACACGCAAGGTGTCCAAGATCCGGCGAGTACACGTCGCGCGAGCATTCGTCTACAGCCAGAGTTGGCTCGTCGCGCTCGCGGGCGTGCGTTTTCTAGATCAGGTCTGGGTCGTGACACTCGAAATTGTGGCCCCGACCGGCGTGGCGCGCGGGATGGGATGGCCGTACCGCAGCCCGGTTCTCTTGCCGATCCTCCGGTACTACTATCCGATGTGGGTCTGCGCGTTGGTCTGTATCTGGCTGACGGCGTGGTGGTGGTTCGCCGTCTCGCGCGGGTTCCGCGTCCAGCGAGCCGCCACAGTGTTCACGGCCATGCTCCTGCCCGCGCTCCTCGCCCTCACCATCGCCGCCTTGCTCGTTTCCTCCGTCTTTGGAACCTTCGTCGACAACCTGCTTTTGAGCCGGTTCTGGCCGCGTTGAGCCGTCGCGGTCGGCCAGCGTCGCCACGCTCAAACATCGCAGCCTGCTCGCCACGGTCGATGCTCTGCCAGGAAACTGCGTTCGCATGTTCGGATGACCAACCCATGCCCCAACACACCCCATCCTGCCCCCGCTGCGGCTACGACCAATCTGGCCCTATCGCTACTTGGACAAACGCCTCTCCGCTCTAAGGCCTGTGCACCGAATGCGGGCTGAAGTTCGAGTGGGCGGACGTGCTCAACCCGATCCGTCGTGTACCGAAGTGGTCGTTCGAACACGCGCGCGAGTGGTTGTCGTTGTCGCTCGTCCGCACAGCTTTCCTCGCGCTCCGACCTTGGCGCCTCTGGAGCGAATTACGGATGGAGCACCCGGTTGTCGACCGACGGCTCTTGCCCTTGGTCGCGTGCGGCGCTCTGCTCGTTCATCTGCTGACCGTGACAGGGCCGTTCGTGGCGTACTACGGCTGGGATTGCTTTCGCCGAGCTTCACTAGCCCGGGTGGATCTTTCCGTTGCCCTCTATTCCATTTGGCCCTACGCCGATGGTCTCTTGAACATCCGGATCTGGCGCACCCAATCGACGGTGCTCACGAAGCTCATGGACCCGTGGGCAATGTGGGCATGGGCAT